>ENA-OZGD01000700-OZGD01000700.1-human-gut-metagenome-genome-assembly--contig:-NODE-700-length-13228-cov-5.230092_pt1 | contig 13228 bp, 8 predicted proteins | sample MGYA00244653_ERZ653652 | MGnify/ENA primary metagenome ERZ653652 (study PRJEB26926, sample SAMN06164983) | human gut metagenome | biome: ENVO:00009003; feature: ENVO:2100002; material: ENVO:00002003... | reverse complement strand
CATTAATTCTGAATCGCCAGGTAAGGAACACTTCCAAAAAGGTGCGCTTCTTTTTGTGAACAGCGATTCAACTAAATGGGCTAACTCTGATTATCGTAAGCTTAATCAAACGGCGACAAGTTATATTAAAAATCATAAGATTGTTAATGGTAGCGATGGTGGTTATGAATTCTTGCTCTCAAATGACATTGACAACTCTAATCCAGTCGTTCAAGCAGAAATGCTTAACCAATTGTATTACTTTATGAACTGGGGACAAATCGTCTTTGGTGATAAGGACAAGGATGCTCACTTTGATGGTATACGTGTTGATGCTGTGGATAATGTTAGCGTTGACATGCTTCAATTAGTGTCTTCATACATGAAGGCTGCATACAAGGTTAATGAGTCGGAAGCTCGTGCCCTTGCGAATATCTCTATTCTTGAAGCATGGTCACACAATGACCCATATTATGTGAATGAGCACAACACAGCAGCTCTTTCTATGGATAATGGTCTCCGTTTGTCAATTGTTCACGGATTAACTCGTCCAGTAACTAATAAAGGTACAGGTGCACGTAATGCATCAATGAAGGACCTTATTAACGGAGGTTATTTCGGTCTCTCAAACCGTGCAGAAGTCACTTCATATGATCAACTTGGTTTTGCAACCTACCTCTTTGTTCGTGCACATGACTCAGAAGTTCAAACGGTTATCGCAGACATTATCAGTAAAAAAATTGATCCTACAACAGATGGTTTCACTTTCACATTAGATCAATTGAAACAAGCTTTCGATATTTATAATGCTGATATGTTGAAAGTTGATAAGGAATATACGCATTCAAATATTCCTGCTGCCTATGCTTTGATGCTTCAAACAATGGGTGCGGCAACACGTGTTTATTATGGAGATTTGTATACTGATAATGGTCAATACATGGCTAAGAAATCACCATACTTTGATCAAATCACAACTCTTCTTAAAGCGCGTCCTAAGTATGTAGCTGGTGGTCAAACATCTTATATCCACAACCTTGCTGGTGATGGGGTATCATCTGCTAAAGACAATAAAGAAGTTCTTGTCTCTGTCCGTTATGGTCAAGATTTGATGTCTAAGACAGATACAGAAGGTGGAAAATACGGTCGCAATTCAGGTATGTTGACCCTTATTGCTAATAACCCGGATTTGAAATTAGCAGATGGTGAAACTATTACTGTAAATATGGGTGCAGCCCACAAGAATCAAGCTTATCGTCCACTCTTGCTTGGTACGGAAAAAGGTATTGTGTCATCATTGAATGATTCAGATACTAAGATTGTTAAATACACAGATGCACAAGGAAATCTTGTCTTCACAGCTGATGAAATCAAAGGCTTTAAGACTGTTGATATGAGTGGTTACCTTTCAGTTTGGGTACCAGTAGGTGCGACTGACGATCAAAACGTTCTTGCTAAACCATCAACAAAAGCCTATAAAGAAGGGGATAAGGTTTATAGCTCTTCTGCAGCACTTGAAGCACAAGTGATTTACGAAGGCTTCTCAAACTTCCAAGACTTTGTCAAAGAGGATAGTCAATACACTAACAAATTGATTGCAGCTAACGCAGACCTCTTCAAGTCATGGGGTATTACGTCATTTGAGATTGCACCTCAATATGTCTCATCTAAGGATGGCACTTTCCTTGATTCTATTATTGAAAATGGTTATGCCTTCACAGACCGTTACGACTTTGCCATGAGCAAAAACAATAAATACGGTTCAAAAGAAGACCTTCGTGATGCCCTCAAGGCTCTTCACAAACAAGGTATTCAGGTCATTGCTGACTGGGTTCCAGACCAATTGTACACCCTTCCAGGTAAAGAAGTAGTGACTGCTACGCGTACTGATACACATGGTAAGGTCCTTGATGATACTAGCTTGGTTAATAAACTTTATGTGACAAATACCAAGTCATCAGGTAATGATTTCCAAGCCCAGTACGGTGGTGCCTTCCTCGACAAACTTCAAAAACTTTATCCAGAAATCTTCAAAGAAGTTATGGAAGCGTCTGGTAAGACAATTGATCCATCTGTGAAGATTAAACAGTGGGAAGCTAAATACTTTAACGGTACAAACATCCAAAAACGTGGTTCTGACTATGTTCTCAGCGATGGTAAATTGTACTTCACCGTTAACGATAAAGGTACCTTCCTCCCAGCAGCCTTGACTGGTGATACAAAAGCTAAGACTGGTTTTGCCTATGATGGTACAGGTGTAACTTATTACACAACATCAGGTACTCAAGCTAAGAGTCAGTTTGTAACTTATAACGGTAAGCAATACTACTTTAACGATAAGGGTTACCTTGTAACTGGTGAACAAGCTATCGACGGTTCAAACTATTTCTTCTTGCCGAATGGTGTCATGTTTACTGATGGTGTTATTAAAAATGCCAAAGGTCAATCATTGGTTTATGGTAAGTCAGGTAAATTGACGACTCAAACTGGTTGGAAAGAAGTTACCGTTAAAGATGATAGTGGTAAGGAAGAGAAATTCTATCAATACTTCTTCAAGGGTGGCATCATGGCTACTGGTTTGACTGAAGTAGAAGGTAAGGAAAAATATTTCTATGACAATGGTTACCAAGCTAAAGGTATCTTCATTCCTACAAAAGACGGCCATTTGATGTTCTTCTGTGGCGATTCAGGTGAACGTAAGTACTCAGGCTTCTTTGAACAAGATGGTAACTGGTACTACGCTAATGATAAGGGCTATGTTGCCACTGGATTTACTAAGGTAGGTAAACAGAACCTTTACTTCAATGAAAAAGGTGTTCAAGTTAAGAACCGCTTCTTCCAAGTTGGTGATGCCACATACTATGCAAATAACGAAGGTGACGTTCTTCGTGGTGCGCAAACCATCAATGGAGACGAACTCTACTTTGATGAATCAGGTAAACAAGTTAAAGGTGAGTTCGTGAACAATCCTGATGGTACGACTTCATACTACGATGCAATCACAGGTGTGAAACTTGTTGATACATCACTAGTAGTTGATGGTCAAACCTTTAATGTCGATGCTAAGGGTGTTGTGACTAAGGCACATACACCAGGCTTCTATACTACTGGGGACAACAACTGGTTCTATGCAGACTCATATGGACGTAATGTCACAGGTGCTCAGGTCATCAATGGTCAACACCTCTACTTTGATGCTAATGGTCGCCAAGTTAAGGGTGGCTTCGTAACGAACACTGACGGTAGTCGTTCATTCTACCACTGGAATACCGGTGATAAATTGGTATCAACCTTCTTCACTACCGGTCATGATAGATGGTATTATGCTGATGATAGAGGTAATGTCGTTACAGGAGCTCAAGTTATCAACGGTCAAAAACTCTTCTTTGATACTGATGGTAAGCAGGTTAAAGGTGCTTTCGTAACGAACACTGACGGTAGTCGCTCATACTACCACTGGAATACTGGTAATAAGTTAGTATCAACCTTCTTCACTAGTGGAGATAACAACTGGTATTATGCAGATGCCAAGGGTGAAGTTGTTGTTGGCGAACAGACGATCAACGGTCAACACCTTTACTTTGACCAAACTGGTAAGCAAGTGAAGGGGGCAACTGCTACGAATCCTGATGGCTCAATCTCTTACTATGATGTTCATACAGGGGAAAAGTCTATTAATCGTTGGGTTAAAATTCCTTCAGGGCAATGGGTATACTTCAACGCTCAAGGTAAAGGCTACGTGTCGAATTAAGTTTAATGAATGAAAGAAGTCAATCACTTTTGTGGTTGCTTTTTTCGTAAAAAATTGTCTAACTTTTATACATTCAGGTCATTTGTCTGGGTAAAAAAGTGGTATAATAACTCTTGCTAAATCTTTATTTTGGAGTACACATGGCTAAGTCAAAAAATACTATTGAAAGTCGGATAGATTACTCGATTCTCCTGCCAGTTCTCATATTGCTACTGGTTGGTTTGGTTTCGATATTTATAGCGACAAATTTTGATTACCCAAAGAATCTTGTGCAAGTCATGTCTCAGCAAGTACTATGGATTTTTCTAGGTTCAGTACTTGCTTTTGTTGTCATGTTATTTAATACAGAGTTTCTTTGGAAGGTAACCCCCTGGCTCTATATTTTCGGTCTGGGGCTTATGGTTCTACCTCTTGTTTTCTATTCTCCTGCTTTGGTTGCCTCAACAGGAGCGAAAAACTGGGTAAGCATTGGATCAGTCACCCTTTTCCAACCATCTGAATTTATGAAGATATCCTACATTCTCTTTCTATCGAGAATAGGTGTTTGGGCTAAGCAAGGTAAGGAAGTGACCAACCTTCAGGATGACTGGTTATTGCTCTTCCAATATGTTGCAGTCACGCTCCCTGTTTTAGGTTTACTAGTTCTTCAAGGAGATATGGGGACGGCCTTAGTCTTTCTGGCTATTTTAGCCGGTATCGTAGTGGTTTCGGGGATATCCTGGCGTATTATCTTGCCGGTAGTTCTAGCTTTTGCAACAGGGTTAGCCTTGTTTGTAATGATATTTACCACAGATTGGGGTAAGGAAGCTATGCTCAAGATGGGGGTACAAACCTATCAGATTAACCGTATCTCAGCTTGGTTGGATCCCTTCACTTATGCAGATGGTATCGCCTTTCAACAGACACAAGGGATGATTTCGATTGGTACTGGAGGAATCTATGGTAAAGGCTTTAATCATCTGGAGTTGAACGTACCGGTTCGTGAGAGTGATATGATTTTCACAGTCATTGCGGAAGATTTTGGTTTGGTAGGTGGTGGATTGGTTCTTCTAACCTATCTCTTCCTTATTTACCGCATGCTGCGAGTGACGTTTAAATCTAACAATCGTTTCTATACCTTTATTTCGACAGGCTTTATCATGATGATTGTCTTCCATATTTTTGAAAATATTGGGGCAGCAGTTGGGATTCTTCCTTTGACAGGTATTCCTTTGCCCTTTATTTCTCAAGGGGGATCATCACTCATCTCTAACTTGATTGGTGTTGGTTTGGTACTTTCAATGGCTTATCAGACTAACCTCAACGAGGAAAATAAAATTCTCCTGGCTATGTCTCGTCGTATGCGTACATCTGGAACTAGTCAAGTGAAACCTGTTTCTAAGAGCAAGTCTAAGAAAAACAAGCCTTCGAAGAGTGTTACCAAGGCCTCTCAAGAATTGGTCAAGGCTAAAGATAAGGTTGATAAGGCCACTGAGAAAATGCGTCAAACCATTTCTCAAAATACGCCAAGCATTCATCAAGGGAAGCGTCGTAAGGGTTCGAAAAAGAAACCGACACGTAAACATTAAGAAGAAGCAAGTTGGTTAATCCAACTTGTTTTTCTTTGAAAAAAAATTAAGGTCTGTGACCTTTTCTTTGCCCCTGCCTGTGGTATAATAAAAGTTGACTATTTTGAAAAGGGGTTTGCTATGATAGAGACAGCCAAACAGCAAGAACGTGCTATTTTAGTAGGTGTTGAATTGCAAGAAATAGAGCATTTTGACATGTCAATGGAGGAACTTGCCAGTCTTGCCAAAACTGCAGGAGCAGAGGTTGTAGCTAGCTATACCCAAAAACGTGAACGCTATGATAGTAAGTCTTTCGTAGGTTCAGGAAAATTAGAAGAAATTAAAGCCATGGTGGATGCGGATGAGATTACTACGGTCATTGTCAATAACCGTTTAACGCCTCGTCAAAATACCAATCTTGAAGCAGCATTTGGCGTAAAAGTTATTGATCGTATGCAATTAATTTTGGATATCTTTGCCATGAGGGCCAGAAGCCATGAAGGGAAACTTCAGGTTCACCTAGCTCAACTTAAATACATGTTGCCCCGTTTAGCTGGTCAAGGGATTATGCTCAGTCGTCAAGCAGGGGGCATTGGTAGCCGTGGACCTGGTGAAAGTCAATTGGAGCTTAATCGTCGTTCGATTCGTAACCAGATTGCTGATATTGAACGCCAGTTAAAAATTGTTGAGAAGAACCGAGAAACCATTCGCGAAAAGCGTGTTGATTCAAGTACCTTTAAAATTGGTTTGATTGGTTATACCAATGCTGGGAAATCAACGATCATGAACCTTATGACGGATGATAAGCAATATGAGGCTAATGAACTTTTTGCGACCTTGGATGCAACGACTAAGAAAATTTACTTAAAGGATCAGTTTCAAGTGACCTTGACAGATACGGTTGGTTTTATCCAGGACTTGCCAACAGAATTGATTGCTGCCTTTAAGTCAACTCTTGAAGAAAGTCGTAATGTGGACCTTCTTTTGCATGTCATTGATGCGAGTGATCCTAATCACGAAGAACATGAGAAGGTGGTCTTAGACATTCTAAAAGACTTAGACATGACTGATACCCCTCGCCTAGCAATTTACAATAAGATGGATGTAGCTGATAATCTAGTAGCCACAGTCTTTCCTAATGTTCGCCTCTCTGCACGTGACAAGGGAAGTCGTGAGGCACTCAGAAGACTCTTGATTGATGAAATTCAACAGATTTTTGAACCTTTTAGTATTAAGGTCCATCAGGATCAAGCTTATAAACTTTATCAATTGAGTCAATTAGCTTTGTTAGATAGCTACACATTTGAGACAGAAGTGGAAAAAATTACAGGTTATATTTCACCGAAAAATAAATGGAAATTGGAAGAATTTTATGACTGATTATATGGATTTAGCTTTAAAATATGGTGGTTTTACAAGTTTAGATAAGGTCTATTTGAAAAATACCTTGTCAGACCTTTCGGACAGTCAAAAATTGGCCTTCATTACGCCGCCACCAAGCGTGATTAATGCTTATTTTGCAGAGATTTACCAAAAACAATCTCCTGAAGCAGCGACGGATTACTACTTGGACCTTTCAAAAGAGTTGAACCTCTTTAACCCTGCACCATCTTTTGATGAGCGCAAGCCATTTATTCGCCTCAATTTGTCAGGAAAATCCTATGGATTTTGCTATGAAAATGCTGATGAGGTGGCTTTAGTCTTTGCCGAGCATTTAGAGGTTCCAACGGCCAGTATTTTGTTTGAGCTTGCTCAAGTTTTTCCTCAGTATAAGGTTTATCTTGAAGGCACTCAAATTAAGATGGCCAAGGTTGATTTTGACGAAGAAGTATTGGAAGAGTTAACACCTGAGACACAGTTACTTAGTCGTGTAACTAAGTTGAAGGGGAATGTCATTAAGTTGGCTAGCTTCAATCAAGATGAATTAGTGGAACTTTTATCTCAATATAAAGGGCAAACTGTTTATTACGGATTTGCTCAGCGTGAATGCCTGGCTTATATTGTCCAGAAATAAGAAGAACGATAGATAGAAAGTATAGGAAGTCATGGAATTACAATTTTTAGGGACGGGTGCCGGGCAGCCCTCCAAGGCCCGTAACGTGTCGAGTCTGGTTCTAAAGTTACTCGATGAAATCAATGAGGTCTGGATGTTTGACTGTGGAGAAGGTACCCAACGTCAGATTTTAGAAACAACAATCAAACCTCGTAAAGTTAAAAAAATCTTTATCACACATATGCATGGAGACCATATCTTTGGCCTACCTGGTTTCTTGGCTAGCCGTTCTTTCCAATCGAGTGAAGAACAAACAGATTTAGAGGTTTATGGTCCAGTCGGTATTAAACAATATGTTATGACCAGTCTTCGTACCTCTGGGACACGCCTCCCTTACCATGTACATTTTAAGGAAATTGATGAGCATAAGCTTGGCTTGGTTATGGAAAATGACAAGTTCGCTGTTTATGCAGATAAGTTGGATCATACCATTTTTTGTATTGGTTACCGTGTGGTTCAAAAGGATCTTGAAGGAACCTTGGATGCTGAGGCCCTTAAAGCAGCAGGTGTGCCATTTGGTCCGCTTTTTGGTCAAATTAAGAATGGGCAAGATGTGGTTCTTGAAGATGGAACTAAAATCATTGCCAAGGACTTTATTTCCGCACCTAAGAAAGGTAAGGTTATTACTATCTTAGGTGATACTCGTAAGACGAATGCCAGTGTTCGTCTTGGATTGGGGGCAGATGTCTTAGTCCACGAGTCCACATATGGTAAGGGTGACGAAAAAATTGCCAAGAGCCATGGGCATTCAACCAACATGCAAGCAGCTCAAGTTGCTAAGGATGCATCAGCTAAACGCCTTCTTCTAAATCACGTATCAGCTCGTTTCTTGGGGCGTGATATCGGTAAGATGGCAGCAGATGCTAAAACAATTTTCGAAAACACCCACATCGTTCGTGACTTAGAAGAGGTAGAGATTTAATGGCTAAACAACGTATTATCGCTATTACTGGTGCCTCAGGAGGGCTTGCACAAGAAATTGTCAAGCAGCTCTCACCCAGTGATGGCATTATCCTCTTAGGAAGAGACAAGGATAAACTTGAGAAATGTTATCGCCATGTGGAAAATAAAACCTGCCTTGCCATTGACCTTAGAGATGACAATGCCATAAACGAAATGGTCGATTATCTCTATCAACGATTTGGACGTATTGATGTCTTTATCAATAATGCTGGTTTCGGTGAATTCAAGTCTTATGATCATTACACTAGCCAAGAGGTACGTGATATGTTTGATATCAATACCTTTGCAACGATGACCTTTTCACGTCTGATGGCTGAGAAAATGGTGGAGCAAGGCCATGGCCATATCATCAACATCGCCAGTATGGCGGGGAAAATTGCGACAGCCAACTCAAGTATCTATGCAGCGACAAAGTTTGCGGTAATTGGCTTCTCAGATGCCCTTCGTCTAGAGCTTGCTGATAAGGGAGTCTATGTGACAACAGTCAATCCTGGTCCAATTGAGACAAGCTTCTTTGACCAAGCAGATCCCTCTGGAGCTTATCTTGAGAGTGTTAAGAAGTTTGTCCTCAGTCCTAAATACGTGGCTAAAAAGATTGTCCGTATTCTGGGTAAAAACAAACGTGAAGTTAACTTGCCACGACTATTAGCAGTTGCACACAAAGGCTATGCGCTCTTTCCACGCATCTCGGACAAACTAGCTACGAATGTGTTTAACTACAAATAGGAGGATACTAGATGGCCGCAAATATCCAAGCGTATTTAGAGAATCTCAAGCAACCCTGGGGTCAAATCTATTATGATATTCTTTTTGACCAATTACAGGATATCAAGGGTAAGCGAGTTCTTGATTTTGGCAGTGGCTTTGGCCTTGTGGCCAACCACTTGGCTCAAGAAAATCAAGTTCTAGCTGTAGAACCCAATGAAGAAATGGTAGCCTTGCGGACTCAGGATCACCCATATCAGCAACTAGTCGGGAGTCTGGATCAGTTAGAAAGCTTTGAGGATGCTAGCTTTGATGTCATTCTCTGCCACAATGTCTTAGAGTATGTAGAGAATCGCAAGGCTGTTCTCAAGGCATTCATCCGCCTCTTGAAACCAGGAGGCCTGCTCTCTATCGTCAAGCATAATGAAGTCGGCCGAGTCCTACAGACCGTCGTCTTTGAAAATGATACTCAGAAGGCCCTCAATTTACTAGCAGGCCAAGATCTGGAAACCCACTCCATGGGTTTGGCTCAGGCCTATGATCTTGATGCAGTAATAGAAAATCTAGTTCTTGAAATTAAAGACTACCAAGGAATCCGTGTCTTTTATGCCTTGCAGGACAACCGCTTCAAGGGCCAAGAAGGCTGGCGAGAGTCTATGCTCAAGATGGAGCTGGCAGCCTGCCAAGAGTTCCCTTATCGGGATATCGCCTTCTTCCAGCACTATAGGTTAAAAAGGAGTTAAGATGTTAAATTATAAAAAAGAGATTCCAGAGATGACAGACCTACTCGCACTGTACAGTTCAGTCGGCTGGACCAATTATACTAACAATCCAACCATGTTGGAAGAAGCTGTCAAAGCTAGTCTCTGGCAGTTGGCAGTCTATGATGAGGAAGAGTTAGTAGCCTATATTCGCTTAGTAGGAGATGGCCACTCTGTCATTTTTGTACAGGACCTCTTGGTGCGACCAGATCACCAACGCCAAGGGATCGGAAAGAAACTCTTAGAAGAGGCTTTAGCAACTTTCCCCAATGTCTATCAACGGCTCCTTGCAACTGATCGTAGCGAGAAAAATTTAGCCTTTTACCAATCCTTGGGCTTTGTCGAACTCTCAGAGCAAGCTTGTACAGGGATGATTTATAAATATTGATGAAAAGGATTTCCAAATAGGGAATCCTTTTCTTGTTTTTCCTAATATTACTTGAAAATGATAGTAGAATAGACCTAGATAAAAAGAAGAGAAGAATATTTGAGAAAACATGAGTCAAATAAGGAGCAATACCCAGTTTTTTATTTAGTCTAGAAAAGTAGGTATTAATTGGAAATGTACCACGAGTCGAAGCACCTTTCGATGTTTTCCATTCTCTTTTTAGGAAACTTAGGCTTCTATCCACTATGATAAAATTATTCATGTTATAATAGGTAGACTAGATGACAGGGAGAAAATATAAAAACATGATTACATCAACGTATGATTGGAAAATAAACACAAAAGAGCCAGATGCTGGCTTTTTTAAACTTGCCAAAGAACATGGACTGGCAGAAACAGCAGCCAAGATTGCTTATGAACGTGGCGTGACGACAGCAGAAGCCCTTGAAGACTTTCTTAAGGCTGATTTATCACATCTTCATGACCCTTATCTTCTTCATGATATGGACAAGGCAGTGGCTAGAATTCGTCAGGCCATTGAAAATTATGAGCAAATCTTAGTCTATGGAGATTATGATGCGGATGGGATGACGTCAGCATCGATTGTCAAGGAAGCTCTTGAAATGATGGGCGCTGAAGCTCGAGTCTATTTGCCTAACCGTTTTACAGATGGTTATGGGCCAAACGAAAGTGTCTATAAGTATTTCATTGAGCAGGAAGGCATTTCACTTATTGTTACAGTGGATAATGGGGTTGCGGGAAATGAAGCTATTGCTTATGCGCAAGAGCAAGGTGTGGACGTTATCGTTACAGACCACCATAGCATGCCGGCACAGCTTCCAGATGCCTATGCCATTGTACATCCAGAGCATCCGGATGCCGATTATCCTTTTAAGTATTTGGCAGGATGTGGTGTAGCTTTCAAATTGGCAACTGCCCTCCTTGAAACTATTCCTACAGAGATGTTGGATTTGGTAGCCATTGGTACCATTGCTGATATGGTTAGCCTAACGGATGAAAATCGTATTATGGTCAAGGTCGGCCTGGAAATTCTCAAGACTACTGAGCGTATCGGGCTTCAAGAATTGCTCCGCATTTCAGATGTGGACCTAACAACGATTTCCGAAGAAACGGTAGGTTTCAAACTAGCTCCTCAACTCAATGCCTTGGGACGCTTAGATGATCCAAATCCAGCCATTGAATTGCTGACCGGATTTGACGATGAGGAGGCTCAAGCCATTGCTTTGGAAATCAATGCTAAAAATGAAGAACGTAAGGAAGTTGTTCAAAAAATCTTTGATGAAGCCATGACCATGGTAGACTTGGACAAACCAGTTCAGGTTTTGGCTAAGGAAGGTTGGCATCCTGGCGTTCTAGGTATTGTGGCTGGGCGCATCATGGAACAAATCAGCCAGACAGTAGTGGTTTTGAATATTGAAGATGGTCTGGCTAAGGGTTCAGCCCGTAGTTTGGAATCAATCAATATCTTCCATGCCCTTGATGATCACCGAGATATCTTTACTGCATTTGGAGGACACGCTGGAGCCGCTGGGATGACCCTTCCGGAGGAAAATCTTGGTCAACTCTCAGATATTTTGTGTCATTATGTCTACGATAATGAGATTGATACAAGTGCCAAAAATACGCTTAATTTAGACGAGGAGCTCCAACTCAGCGAGCTTGGCTTGGATACTATTAAGAGTCTAGAAAAACTAGCACCTTTTGGTATGGATAATAAAAAGCCAGTCTTTTGGCTACATGATATTACCGTTACTCAAGCTAGGACAATGGGACAAAATGGGGCCCATCTTAAGTTTAAGGTTAAGCAAGGCAAGGATAGCTTTGACGTTGTCGCTTTTAATAAAGGTAATCTGCTTCAAGAATTTCAACAAGCTCAAGGTTTGGAATTGGCAGTGACCTTGTCTGTTAATGTTTGGAATGGTCAGACAACGCTACAGCTCATGCTAGAAGATGCGCGTGTGGATGGTGTTCAATTATTTGATTTCCGTTCAAAAAATATGGCACTACCTGAAGGCGTACCAACGGTAGAAGAAGCAGCAGACACAGAACCTGCCGTTGTCCTCAACACCCTACCTGAATCAGCGACAGAATTAAAAGAGTGGTTTGAAGGTAAAGATTTCCAGGCTATCTATTTTAAAAATAATATAAAGGAAGCCTATTATCTGACAGGTTATGGAACAAGAGAGCAATTTGCAAGGCTCTATAAAACCATTTACCAATTCCCAGAATTCGATGTTCGTTATAAACTGGATGAGCTTAGTCATTACCTTAAAATCGACAAGATTCTCCTGATTAAGATGATTCAAATCTTTGATGAATTGGACTTTGTGACTATTGATAATGGTGTTATGACAGTCAATAAAGAAGCTGAAAAACGTGAGATTGAGGACAGTCAGATTTTCCAAGATCTGAAACGACTCGTTAAGTTCCAAGAACTCATGGCTCTGGGAACACCACAGGAAATTTATGATTGGCTTAAAGGAGAAAGGCATGGGTAGTACAAATAATCAAAATGAAAATGATCAAAGAGAAATAAATTTCTATCAATTGTTAGCAAAGATACCGATATTATTGAAAAAATTAATAAAATCTTTTAAGTTCTTTTTTGTAGCTTTATCCTTATTACCTGTTATATATGTAATTCTTGAAAGATTTTTCAATGTCCATTTTGGTTTAAGTATAAATCTAGGATACGATTGGTTGGCTTATTATGGTTCTATTATTGCTAGTCTTATAACTTTACGGGGTATTGAAATCACGCTTAGAGAGCAAAATGAGCAATACAAAAAAGAACAAATAAACTCGGTAAGGCCTATTCTTAATATAACGACTGACTTTGATAGAATGGAATCGTTAGGTGAAGAGACAATTCCAAGTCAAAGAATTTTATATATGACTTCATCTGATGGAAAATTGAAGTATACAAATTTTATCATATTCCACCGGTGGATACTTAAATTTTTTCAGTAAGTGTTTCACCATCTTACGCATACTCGCACGGGCAGTTTCTTTTTTCTGCAGGTCTATTACGCTCGCATTACTGAATTTCTGCGTTTCCAG
>ENA-OZGD01000693-OZGD01000693.1-human-gut-metagenome-genome-assembly--contig:-NODE-693-length-13343-cov-6.726746_pt1 | contig 13343 bp, 16 predicted proteins | sample MGYA00244653_ERZ653652 | MGnify/ENA primary metagenome ERZ653652 (study PRJEB26926, sample SAMN06164983) | human gut metagenome | biome: ENVO:00009003; feature: ENVO:2100002; material: ENVO:00002003... | reverse complement strand
CCTTATCGTCGGCAGCGTCAGATGTGTATAAGAGACAGGAGTCAATCCGGTGCTACAGAAACTGGCGGTACTCGTTTTGCAAGCATAGCGTTTGGATATCCAAACGCACTTTGGGGAGAACCCCAATCCCCCGGACACAGACGGAAATGGAAAGGAAGGATCAAGTCATGTTAAGAAACGGAGTAATGATTGTAATCGCATTGATGAGCGGAGGATTTATAGGAGTGGTAGTAACCTGTTGTATGGTTGCGGCGAAAAAATCCGATGAGGAACTTGGCGGTATGATGAAAGAAGAGAAAAAAGAAGGGACGGTGATGCAATGCGAAAACGAAATCATGTGATCCCGGTACGGCTTAATGCAAGGGAAGTCAGGGAACTGAATGAGCAGGTCGAAAGAAGCGGTCTGAGCCGGGAAGAGTTTATGCGTTCGTTGATTTTAGGAGCGCAGGTTCATGCAAAACCCTGTGAGCATCACCCCGAATTGCTCCGAAAGATTGCAGGCTTATGCAACAATGCCAATCAGCTTGCCCATGTTGCCAATGCTTCTGGTATGGCAAGCGAGCAGAGTATTCAGGAAATGCTGCGGCTTACCAAAGAGACATGGCATCTGGTAAAGGAAGAGTGGTAATGACAGATGGCTTATACAAGTGTTATCCCCGTCCACCGCCTGGACCGTTCCATCGAATATGTGAAAGACAAAGAAAAAACCACACAGAAAGCAGACTCTCTGGAGGCTGCCATTGATTATGCCATGAACCGGACAAAGACGGAACAAGCGGTCTTCGAAGATACCATCGGATGTACCAATGAAAATGCGTATGCAGATATGGTGGCAACAAAAAAGAGATTCCATAAGATGGGCGGTGTGGAAGGATACCATCTGGTACAGAGTTTTGCAGAAGGTGAGGTGACACCGGAACTGGCACATCTCATCGGGCAGGAACTGGCAGACCGGCTCTTAAAAGGACAGTTTGAAGTAGTCATAACAACACATCTTAATACCAGACACTATCATAATCATATTGTCTGGAATTCTGTAAGCATGGTGGACGGACATAAGTACCATAGTAATGCTAAGAGTTATTATACGGAGATCCGTAAGATTTCCGATGACCTGTGCAGAAAATATGGTCTGTCTATCATTGAATCCAATCAGAAAAAATCAATCCCTTATGTACAGTGGAAAGCAGAACAGGAAGGAAAGCCGACATGGAGAACGGCGATCCGTTTAGATATCAGGGAATCGGTACAGGAAAGCTACTCCTGGTCACAATTCCTAAAAGAGATGGAAAAGCGGGGTTATACATGGAAACTGAACAGGAAATACATTTCTTTAAAAGCTCCGGGAATGGAGCGGTATATCCGTCTGCGTTCTCTCGGAAAAAACTATTCCGAAGAGGAAATACGTGGGCAGATACTACAGCCAAAGGTGAAACGAGTCTATCAAAAGGCAGTACAGATTCATCCCAAAAAGAAACTGACCGGGATTCAGGCACTGTATTATTCCTATTTATATCAAATGGGGGTACTGCCAAAAAGACCGAAAAGGAGTCCATACGCTGTCAGAGAGGATATCCGGAAACTGGACCGCAGGATTGAACAGATTGAATTTCTAATGAAACATGACATCATAACCAGAGAGCAGCTTGCCGCGTACCGAGAGCCATTGCAAAAGCAGATTGCGGAACTTATGAAAGAACGCAGAAGATTGTATCGGAATGGGGGCAGGGAGACTGGGGAAGAACGATTGTCCGAAATCAATGAGGAATTGAAGCGACTCCGTAAGGAAGTTCGTATGACCGTTCAGATTGAGAAACATTCCTTGGAAATCGAAGCGAAACTTCAGAAAGTAGAAGAACAGAGTCAGGATGAAAAACGTGTGGAAGATAAAGAAAGAATGCAGAAAAGTCAGGAGGTGAGATAAGTATGAATTATGGAGCAGAACCGGCTGATCAGGTGGTGCGGTACAGTCTGGAAGGAATGGAATACTCTTTGAAGATTACCGGAAATGTGGCAAAGCACGTGGCAATCTTTATTGCGGCCGCATTAAAGGATCAGAAAAAGACAAGAGGGAAAACGAGGCTTACCAGAATGTTAAAAGAACAGCGCCCGATGAAATTTTTTACCGTTCCGGGTGACCGTTTAAAAGAATTTGCAAAAGAAGCCAAGGCGAGAGGTATCTTATATGTAGTTATCAAAGATAAGGTGAATCCGGACCAGACAGAAGTCATGGTATTTGCAGATGATGCAGCGAAGATGAACCGGGTATTAGACCGCATGAACCTGGATTTTGTAAAAGCAGAATCAGGCTCTATGGTTACGGAAGCAGTGGAAAAAGAGACTGCACCGGAAAAGGCAGAGAACCAGATGGAAAAAGAAACCGGGGAGAATGTACGGACAGAGACCGTTGTCCTGCCGGAAGGCAAGATAGAATTTGAACTGGACGATGCGGAAGAAATGTTCCAGATCGGGGATGAGGCTTTCCCAGAAGGAAATTTTACACAGGCGCAGGAGGGGGAAGAAAAGAATCCATCCGAACCTTTCTCGCGCAACAGAAATACTTCTTCCGATCGGGAAACTAGCTGGAAAGAAAAGAATGAAAAACCATCTGTGCGGAAAGAACTCGGAGATATCCGCAAGGAACAGGAAGAGAAACGTAAGAGGCCGGATAGACGGAAAAATGCCAGAGAGAGCAGGAAGAAACGTAAGAATATGAAAACGAAAGGCAGGTAATGTAGATGGATTTAACAGATATGATTTCAGGGGGAACGGAAGAACAGCCGATTCCTGAACAGAAATTGACCAAGGAAGAATATGCAGCCAAGAAGCAGCAGGAAAGAGAAGAGGTATGGGCTGAAGTAGATTCACAGGCACAGGGAGTTTTTCAGGATGGAGAAAAACTGAAAGGTTTTCTGGATTTTATGGCAGAGTGTAATACACAGAGAACACCGAATCTGCTTTTGATCTATGGACAGCATCCGGATTTCAAGGTGGTAAGGTCTTATGAACGCTGGAGAGAAGAACACCGTTCGGTAAAAGCAGGGGAGCATGGCATTACTTATATGATTTCCACTGAATATGAAAAAGATGGAGAAATGCGGAGAGGGTATACGATCGGAAAAGGATTTGACATCAGCCAGATGACAGGGAAGCCATTGGAAGAACGCCCTCAGCGAAGTCTGACAGAACTGATAGGAACTGTCTTAAAAGACCAGTCGGTACGTGTGCAGATTGAGGATGATCTGCCAGACAAAGTGCAGGCCCAGTACAATCCAAGATATCGTACCATCTATATCCGCAACGGAATGAGTGAAGTAACGACATTCCATGCACTGAACAGAGAACTGGCGTGTGCAGCGATGGATCAGCATACCGGAACCTACAACCGACAGAAAGTCAGCACACAGGCTTATTGTGCTGCCTATGTGATTGCGAAACGTTATGGTGTAGATGTTACCGGATTCAATCTGGAGTATATTGCACAGAGGAATGAATGCGGAAAGAAAGATCCGCAGGAACTGAGAGAATTTTTAAATGATGTCCGTCAGGCTTCCTACAGTATCCGAAACCATATCGAACGCAATTTTGGTGCAAAGGAACAGGAGTATGTAACCGATGAGTTCGCAATCGGAGACCCTGTAAAAACACCGGAAACCAAGGATGAAAAAGCATCTGGAAAAGAGAAAAAAGCAAAGAACCAGCCGGAACGATAAAAGTGAAAAAGCTGGACGGTTGGAGTAGCTATTACGGAGGTCTTGTGATATGGTTGGTGTAACAAAAAAGGAGGTCAGCCAGATGACAAAATACTATTTGAAGATGGATAACATTATGAAAAATATGTTCGTGGTGGCACTGAATGATGAGCTACAGGCGCAGAGTGAGCAGGATGAATGTTTGGAAGAAACGAAAGCTCTTCTGAAAAAAGTAAGTGAATACGACCTCGCCCAGAAACGACTGCAGATTACAGCCGGGGAACAAAGGCAGATCCGTAAGGCACTGAACAGACTCAGAAGTAAATATCTTGCAGCCGGAAGATACAGTGATGGAATAGATAAAGTCATCCTTCAGGTTGCAAAACCGAATACCACCAGACACATGTTCTGGTAGAGAAAGGAGTGGTTGATTGGTCATTTATTCAAGAGAAAAAGTGGCACGACTTAGAGAACAGTATCCGGCAGGAACAAGAATCTGTCTGGATTCGATGGACGGAGAAGCGGGTATGCCGCAGGGACTGGAAGGAACTGTGCAGTATGTGGATGATGCAGGTCAGCTCGGCATCAGTTGGGACAACGGCAGAAGTCTCTCACTGATACCGGGAGTGGATTCCTTTCATAAGAAAGAAGGACAGGGACATCCAGAAGAAAAGCCACGCAAGAAAAGAGAATCTGACTTGCAGAGATAAGTATAAAAAAGCAGGACTTGGTTCTGTATCTTGTCTTTCTGCCATTTGTCTGGTGGGCGGCAGCGATTACCGCTTGTGCCATTGCACCGGATAAGAATTTTATTCAAATCTTAGAAACGCTGAGCGAAAAACTCGAACAGCCGTTTTTTATCACGTATACACCGTATACGTTCAAATGTATTCTGATATTCACAGCAGCCTATTTCTTAGGCATTGGTATTTATGAATCCCAAAAAAGAAATTATAGAAGAGGTGTGGAACATGGTTCCGCAAAATGGGGCAACGTGTCCGAAATCTGCAGACGTTACTGCGAAAAGCAGTACACGAATAATCTGCTTCTGACACAGCATTTCCGCATGGGACTGGATGGATATAAGCATAAACGAAATTTAAATGTGCTGGTAGTCGGAGGTTCCGGGGCAGGAAAGAGCCGGACCTATGCGATTCCGAACATCATGCAGTGCAACTGCTCGATGGTGATCACAGATCCGAAAGCGGAACTTCTGCGCAAAACAGGAGGTGTTCTGGAACGGAATGGATATGAAGTCCGGGTTTTTGATTTGATCAATCCGGAGACTTCCTGGTGTTATAACCCGTTTGCGTATGTCCGGGATGATAAGGATGTACTGAAGTTGATCAATAACCTGATCCGCAACACAACACCGAAGGGAGCGCAGAGCTCAGACCCGTTTTGGGAGAAGTCCGAGACTGCACTTTTACAGGCACTTATGCTGTATTTGCTGCATGAAGCTCCACCAGAAGAACAGAACTTCCCGATGATCATGGAAATGCTTGGAAGCGCACAGGTCAAAGAAGATGATGAGGATTACCAGTCACCATTGGACATTTTGTTTGAAAGACTGGAAATGCGAGACCCAGAGAGCATTGCGGTCAAGCAGTATGCCATTTATAAGCAGGCGGCCGGTGTAGTAAGTTTGAAGAGACTTCTTAATCAATCAAATTTAAAGAGTTGGAGCTCCAAAATGATTAAAAAGTCTCTTGAGGCTTATTTTTTTACCTTAAAGACCAAAATTGTATTTTGTAAAAAACAATTTCAAAACATGTCCGTATTTTGTTTCGCCAGTACAGAGATTGTGTAAGGAACTTTAAAAAGATGACACGAAATCAAAAAAGATGCAGTAAGGGGGCTGTAAAAAGCCCTCTGAGCATTTTGTTTAGTGTAAGAATCTTTTTTTTACTTCTTACACGAACCTTGAAAACGAAACAGCCTGCCCGTAGTGATACCAGAACTGAATAGGCATTCAGCGTGTCTTTTCTGGTTAATACGTCCCGGAAACATCAGCACCCGGTACAGGAACGGATATGGGATGAGAACAGGAATTTAATAAACGAAGGAAGGAGAACATCTGACTATGACAGAGAAACAAGGATTCATGACAGCGTTGTATGAACGTCTTAGTCGTGATGATGAATTAAACGGAGAATCCAACAGTATTTCGAACCAGAAGAAACTGTTGGAACAATATGCAAAAGAACATGGATTTACCAATCTTGTTCATTTTACTGATGATGGTATCTCCGGCACAAGATTTGATCGTCCAGGTTTCCTTGCCATGATGAAAGAAGTGGAGTCAGGGAAAGTCGGAACGATTCTGATTAAAGATATGAGCCGAATGGGAAGAGATTATCTGAAAGTCGGACAATATATGGAGTTGCTGCGACAGAATAATGTTCGTCTGATTGCAGTCAACGAGAATGTAGACAGCTTCCGGGAGGACGATGATTTTACTCCATTTCGAAATATCATGAATGAATGGTATGCAAGGGATACCAGTAAAAAGATAAAATCCACTTTCAAGGCGAAAGGAAAATCAGGCAAGCATGTGGCAAGTACAACACCGTATGGGTATCTGAAAGACAAGGATGATCCGAATGTATGGATTGTTGATGAAGAAGCAGCTGTAGTTGTACGGAGAATCTTTCACATGACAATGGACGGGTACGGACCATATCAGATTGCCAGGACACTGAAAGAGGATAAGGTTGAGATACCAGCGGTTCATATGGCAAAGAAAGATGCCGGTTTATGGAAAGGCAGAGTAGAAGAAATCAAAGATCCTTATGGCTGGGGCTCTTCTACTGTTGCAGGTATTCTGAAGAAAAGAGAATATCTTGGTCACACAGTGAACTTCAAGACCAGAAAGCATTTCAAGGATAAGAAAAGCCATTATGTATCTGAGGATAACTGGACGGTGTTTGAGAACACTCAGGAAGCAATCATAGATCAGGAAACTTTTGACAATGTGCAGAGAATCCGAAGCAATGTGAGAAGATATCCAGATGGATGGGGAGAAGCCCACCCGCTGACAGGTCTGATGTATTGTGCAGACTGCGGTTCCAAAATGTATGTCCATCGGGTAAATAATGGCAAGCGAGTGCCACAATATACCTGTTCTGCATATTCTAAAGTTCCGGTTGGAACACTCTGCCAGACACAGCACAGAATTAATGCTGATGTGGTTATGGAGCTGATTAAGGAACTTTTAAAGGCTGTTGCGGAGTATTCACAGTTGAATCGTGAAGAATTTTTGGAGACAGTAAAAAAGGCACAGACTTCACAGCAGTCCAGTGAGATCACAAGATTGAAAAACAGATTAGCAGAAGCAAAAAAGCGTGTGCAGGAACTGGAAAAACTGATCTGCAGAATCTATGAGGACAATATTCTTGGCAAGCTGCCAGATGAACGATATACGATTCTTGACGGACAGTATTCTAAAGAACAGAAAAATTTGTCGGCAGAAATTGCAGATATGGAAGCTGAATTATCAGGCTATGAAGAAGGTCGCAGATCAGCGGAGAAGTTTATTGCTCTGGTTGATAAATACCAAAATTTTGATGAATTGACCACTTACATGCTGAACGAATTTGTTGAAAAGATTGTGGTTCATGAGCGTGACCGAAAAGGAAGCATTGAGACAACTCAGGAAGTGGAAATCTATTTTAATTTCATTGGAAAATATTTACCGCCACATTTCGGTGAGGTGGAAATGACACCGGAAGAAATTGAAGAAATGAAGAAGCGGGAAGCCAGAAAAGACAGGCTTCATCAGAATTACTTGAAAAGAAAAGCAAATGGTAAGCAACAAGAATACTATGAACGGACAAAGGCAAAAAAGAAAGCTGAGATGGATGCAAAAAAAGAGGAAATCCGTCAGGAAGATATTGCAAAGGGTGTGTTCATTCCGGTATCATTGCTTCCGCCTGCAGAACCGAAGAAAGGAGTTGCATCAGCATGAGTAAATTAGAAAGAATTGTTCACGATGACAGCAATGGTCTGGATTATATCCTTGTCGGGGAAATTTATCTGCCACTGATCGCTGTACCGGAAGAAAAGCGTGATATTGGCTTTTATGGAAGCCTTCACAGAAACTATCTGAAAGACTACAAAAGTGGCTTATATTCCTATCTGACATTGACCGGAAAGCTCTGGACTTACCTCGCAGACTTAAATGAACAGTGTGTAGAACGCAGAGATTTTCTTATGAATCAGATCATGGAACAGGAAGGCATTACAGAGGAATTGAAAAGCAGAGATCAAATGGAATGGGTTCGCCAGGCAAACAATGTGAGAAGCCGGGTAGATGAAATCATTTTAAGTGAATTGGTTTATGTGTAGGAGGGGCTTATGAGATACCGGATTGAATATGCAGACGGGAGATGCTGTAGTTTTGCAAGCAGCAGAAAAGATTTGTTGGATTGGCTGAAAACATTGAAAGATGAAAAAGTTGTTGATATCCGTAAAGTGTACAAAAATGGTGTTACAGATTCTGTGATAGACAGCTATCGCAGTTATCTGAAACAGTGAAAGGGGTGGACAGTCATGGTAGTTGTAAAACTCATTATAAGGATTCTGTTATTGCCAGTGCGTATAAGCCTGACAATCGTACAGCTGGTGGTCATGTTCATTACATGGCTGTCCGCAACTGTATTTCATATCCTGTCTGGGATTATCTGTATCACAGCTATATTGGGATATGGATTCGGGCAGGAAACAGGCACAGAGATGATTAGGATGCTTGCGGTGGGGTTCTTACTGTATGTGCTACCTATCATTGCAAGTTGGTTTGTTGTGTGGCTGGAAACAATCAAAATCATATTGATGGGAGATTAAAAAGATGGAATTAACAGGAAAAATGGAAGAATTTATGAATGATCTTATCGGAGAAAGAATGGAGCAGGTCTATCAAGAAAAAGACGGACAGCAATATGATCCATTTAATGAAAAATTGGAAATGAAATTGCAAAAGATATTTCAGAAACTTTCAGACAAACAGAGAACAATTTTATTTGATTACATGACTGAAACATCAAATAAATGCAGTGATCTGAATGAATTCTATTACCGTATGGGATTAAGAGATGGATTGATGTTGAAAGAAGTAATTCAAGTCATGCTGGATGCATTGACGGTGTGATAAGTGTGAACGGAATGATTCAATAGCGGGAGTAAAGACAGTGGCAGTCATTATCGTAATCAAGTAATTAAGGAAAAAATGATTTATATATGCTATAATTCTTATGTGCAGAGATAGAACACTCTAACACAGGTAATATGGCAATATATAATGAATTTGGCTATATCACAATAGATGATGCCAGAATTGATGAAACTTGCAATGCCTATTTTAAATGGAAAGATTTGAACACATATATTTCTAATAACAGTCATAGAGGTATAAACATGCCTGATGCAATAAGCGAACCAATGGGTTGTTATTGTATGGGATATTTGTGGAATCGCGGTGATGAAGTAGGCGACGCTACTGATCCAAATACAGGAAGAAAAATTGAATTTAAAGCAACTTCCCGATTTGAAGGAGATTTGTCTTCATTTGGACCAAAATGTGTATTTGATGATTTGGTGTTTCTGAGATTTAAGCTAGATGATAATTTGCTATACATTTATGACTTGAATATAAATTCGGAAGAATTTGGAAAATATCCAGCAAATAAAACTCAGACAATACAAGAACAAAAAAATCAGGGAAGACGACCACATGTAAGTCTTAAAACATTATTTGTGGATGCAAACAATTTAGAGCCAGACATTATTTTTGATATTCGAAGATGTAAGGCTTATGACAGACTATCAGAATACTACCAAAGATTAATCGGTAAATAATATGAAAGGCAGAGTGTTTTATCTCTGCCTTTTCAAAATAGAATATTGCGGCGCGCCGCAATATATGATAATATGTACACATTACGAAAGAGCAAGGAGAAAGATAATGTTTAGTGTAGCTTCATTTTTTGCAGGTGTAGGTGGAATAGATTTAGGATTTGAAGAAACAGGAGAATTTAAGACCGTATATGCAAATGAGTTTGATTCATATGCCAGTGAAACATTTGAAATGAATTATCCGACTGTTAAAGTCGATCAAAGAGATATTCACTTAGTTCCTGTTGAAGACGTTCCCAAAACAGATGTTATTATTGGTGGTTTTCCTTGTCAGGCATTTTCCATTGCAGGATATAGACAAGGATTTGAGGATAAGAAGGGAAGAGGAGAACTTTTCTTTGAGCTTATGCGTATGGTCGAAGCAAACAAACCAAGAGTTGCATTATTTGAAAATGTTAAAAACTTAGTTGGACATGATAATGGAAACACGTTTAGGGTAATATGTGAACAGCTGGATTTATTGGGATATCATTATACCTATCAAGTGTTGAATGCGATGAATTATGGAAATATGGCTCAGAACAGGGAACGTATTTATATTGTTGCCTTTAAAGATGAAGAAGATCTTAATAAATTTCATTGGCCGCTGTCAATTCCATTAACAACAACTGTTAAAGATATTATTGACTTTGACGGAAAAGTAGATGACAAATATTATTATACAGAAGGAAAATATAAAGGGGATATTTATAAATTGTTGGTTGAAGCGACAAAGGATGAAGACATAAATCACCCAGCTATTTATCAGTGGAGAAGAAAATATGTACGACAGAATAAAAGTGGAGTAGTCCCTACGCTCACTGCTAATCAAGGGGAAGGTGGTCATAATGTATGTATTGTGAAAACCAAATATGGATTACGAAAAATGACACCGAGAGAATGCTTTAATACGCAGGGATTTCCAAAAGATTATAAACTTCCGAAAAAACAAAGTGACGCTCGTCTATACAAGCAGGCAGGTAATTCAGTTTGCGTGCCAGTCATAAATCGAATTGCTGAAAGTATTTTAGAAGCAATTAAGTAAAAATACAGAAGGTTGATAGAATGGCAGATAATCTGACAGCTGAACAAAGAAAGAAAAATATGCAGAACATAAAAAGCAAGGATACAAAAATAGAACTTGCGTTGAGAAAAGCATTATGGAGTAAAGGCTACAGATATAGAAAAAATTATCAAAAGCTACCGGGAAAGCCAGATATCGTTTTAACTAAGTATAAAATTGTAATATTCTGTGACAGCGAATTTTTTCATGGAAAAGATTGGGAAGTACTCAAACCGAGATTGCAAAAAGCAAAAAACAGTGACTATTGGATAAAGAAAATATCAAGAAACAAAGAACGGGATATAGAAATTGAAAAACAGTTATTGTTTGAAGGTTGGACTGTTATAAGATTTTGGGGAAAAGACATTTTGAAGAATACTGATGAGTGTGTACAAGTTATAGAAGAAACTATTTTTGATTTGAAAATGGAAGAAGATTTTGTTGAAGTGGAGGAATAAAAATGGGACACTATAATAATGCTACGATTTGTTTAAATGGTCATGTTGTTAGTAAATATCAAGCAAATTATCAAAAATTTTGTTCCAAATGTGGAAAAGAAACATATTCGAAATGTCCTGAGTGTAATTCTCCGATTCATGGAAAATACGAAGTAGATGGGATTGTTGATTTGTCAGGGAGTTACAACAGACCGGACTATTGCTATAATTGCGGAGCACCATATCCTTGGACAAAAATTATTTTAGATAATGCAGTAATGTTAGTTTCGTTAGAAGATGAATTGGATGAGTCGATGAAAGAGTTAATAAAAACTGCTATTCCAGATCTTATCACCGAAACTCCGGCGACACCAATAGCTATTGCAAAATATAAGAAGGGCATAAAGTGTGCAGGGGATATATTAAAAAATTCGATGAGACAACTTTTGATAGATGTTGTAAGTGAAACTGTGAAAAAAAGTTTATTTCAATAATGATCAACCCAAAGGGCATTAACCGTAAAAAAGTTAATGCCTTTTGTTTTGCTCATTATTAAAAATAGACTGTATGAGTCAGTCGGAAAAAATGAATAATGACCGATCAGGTCAAAGGATTGAGCCGATGTATTTGGACTTTTGTATAAGTTGAAATTGCGTCGGCTTTTTTATTTTCACAAAATCCGAAATAGAGGATTTTTGAAAAACAGGCAGAACGGAAAACATGCCGAAGGGACAGTGGCAGGAGTTTCGTTTTGTCTGCCGGGAGTACAGAGGGCTGGAAGTCCTTTGTGCCTGGAATGCAAAGGGTGGCAACACCTTGCTGGGGTTAAGGGGCAAAGCCCTTAGCAGGTTAAGGGCGGCAGCCATTGCCCAGTGATATGGCGTTTCGCCATATGGTACTGGGTACTGTCTGTAACGGGGACAGAGACTTTTGGAAGCTTCGCTGCAATCCCCTCCGGGGAAACAACTTGAAAAAAGGAGAGATGTGAATTGAAAGGCACAAGGCATAACGGCAGATCTGGGAAAGACGGTGTTTACAATCCGCTTCACAATGACCGGAGATTTGACCCGGAACACAGTGAGCATATTGACAATGAACGTGTCCGTCAGAATATTTACTGGGACTGCTATCAGGGATATACCACAATGGCAGACCGGGGAAAAGAGGATAATTTTTCTTTTAACCAGATTGAGATGGCATACTATGTGGATCATTACAGCGATTATGTGATTAACCAGAATAAACGTCATGAGAAAGCAAGACACCCCGACAGATGTAAAGGGGTGGAAGATGTTCTGAAAAATAAAAAGACCTGTCCGGAAGAAAGTATCTATCAGCTTGGGACGATAGATGAACACGCTTCTGTGGAAACGCTGGTTTTGGTTTTTGATGAATTCAAGAAAGAGTTCGATGAGCGGTTTGGTTCTAATGTGCATATCATTGACTGGTCACTGCACATGGACGAAGCGACTCCGCATATTCATGAGCGTCATGTATTCGATGCTACGAACCGGTATGGGGAGATTGAACCGAAACAGGAAGCGGCACTGGAAGAACTTGGCTTTGAACTTCCGAATCCGGAAAAGAAAAGATCAAAGACAAATAACCGTAAGGTTGTTTTTGATTCTGCCTGCCGGACAATGTTCCTGGATATCTGTAAACGTCATGGACTGGAAATTGACGAAGAACCGTCCTATGGAGGAAGGCAGTATCTGGAGAAACAGGACTATATCCGAATGAAGCAGAAAGAAGAGATTGCGGTTCAGCAGGAAATGCTCAATCAGCAGAGGGATAAGGTCAATGCGAATCATCTGGAACTTGCAAGGCAGTCAAACCATGTCAGGGCAAATGAAAAGGTTATCCAGTCACAGAAAGAAAAAATAGAACAGCAGGAAAAAGAATTTAAAGAAAATTTCATTTCCAATTCTGACCGGATTCTAAGTCAGGGCGAGCTGATTGAAGAACAGAGAGAGGAACTGCAACAGCTTACCCTCCGTATTGAAGATGTGGAAACCTTGCTTGACGAAGTATCCAGTGAAGCCTATGACAAGGCTGTGGATAAAGTCGCAGAGGAAACAATGCGGGCTACCAGAAAAGATGACATTCGTCTTGCGGAAGATTCTAAGAGATGGATTCAGAGTCCGGAACGTAAGGCATCACGAAAAGAAAAGGAATATGCGATAAACAGGCTGGACGGTCTGATTAAAAAAATCGAATATGCGATGGAAAAAGCTGTTGTGAGGGTTGTCCGTCAGTTAAAAC
>ENA-OZGD01000682-OZGD01000682.1-human-gut-metagenome-genome-assembly--contig:-NODE-682-length-13556-cov-5.242426_pt1 | contig 13556 bp, 10 predicted proteins | sample MGYA00244653_ERZ653652 | MGnify/ENA primary metagenome ERZ653652 (study PRJEB26926, sample SAMN06164983) | human gut metagenome | biome: ENVO:00009003; feature: ENVO:2100002; material: ENVO:00002003... | reverse complement strand
AGCAGAGGCTTTCAGCCGAAGAGCAAGCCACCCGTTCTCACGGGTGGTTTTGACTATGATTGTAGCCAATCATTTATCACGGAAATCTATTAATGGAAAAGAAATGAAATTTAGTTATTTTTTCTTTTTTATTGGAAAAAATGGCGATAAGATGGTAAACTAGAGAGGATATTATATAAAAAAAGGTATCGAAAATTAGAATGTTAAAACATAAAAACGTCCTAGTGTTTTTAGGACAAACCTTGCTTTATTTCGCCATTTTTATGGCCCTAATTTATCTCTACAATTACCTAGGACAAGGTCAAGGTAATTTTATCTATAACGAATTTTAGGAAGAATAATGACGAATACAAAAATTAAAGATATGATTGAAACGATTGAGCAGTTTGCTCAATCACAACCTGACTTTCCTGTTTACAATATTTTAGGGGAAGTTCACACTTACGGCGACTTGAAGGCTGACTCAGATAGCTTGGCAGCCAAGATTGATAGTCTTGATATTCCAGAAAAATCACCTGTTGTGGTTTATGGCGGTCAAGAGTATGAAATGTTGGCAACTTTTGTCGCTTTGACTAAATCTGGTCACGCTTATATTCCAATTGACAGTCACTCAGCTCTTGAGCGCGTGACGGCAATTGTTGAAGTGGCAGAGCCTAGTCTGATTATTGCTATCAATGACTTCCCACTTGAGGAAGTCCAAGTTCCAATTCTAACATTGGATCAAGTGACAACAGCTTTTGAAAGCAAGACTAGCTACGAAGTGACTCATCCTGTTAAGGGGGATGATACTTATTACATCATCTTTACCTCAGGAACTACAGGTAAGCCTAAAGGGGTCCAAATTTCACACAATAATCTCCTTAGTTTCACTAACTGGATGATTACGGACAAGGAATTTGCAACTCCAAAACGTCCACAAATGCTGGCTCAACCGCCCTATTCATTTGACTTGTCAGTAATGTACTGGGCACCTACACTGGCACTTGGAGGAACACTCTATGCGCTTCCTTCAGCTATTACACAGGACTTCAAGAAGCTCTTTGAAACGATCTTCTCTCTTCCAATTGCCATTTGGACATCAACACCATCTTTTGCAGATATGGCAATGTTGTCTGAAGACTTCAATGCAGAGAAGATGCCAGAAATTACGCATTTCTATTTTGACGGAGAAGAGTTGACTGTCAAGACTGCTCAAAAGCTTCGCCAACGCTTCCCAGAAGCACGTATTATCAATGCTTACGGACCAACTGAAGCAACTGTAGCCTTATCAGCAGTAGCAGTAACTGATGAGATGCTGGCTAACCTTAAGCGTTTGCCGATTGGTTATACCAAGGAAGATTCACCGACTTATATTATCGATGAGGATGGCAATATCCTTCCAAATGGTCAACAGGGTGAAATCATCGTATCAGGACCAGCAGTTTCAAAAGGATATATGAACAATCCTGAAAAGACTGCGGAAGCCTTCTTCGAGTTTAATGGCCTTCCTGCTTACCATACTGGTGATGTAGGAACGATGACTGATGAAGGTCTCCTTCTTTACGGTGGTCGTATGGACTTCCAGATTAAATTTAATGGTTTCCGTATTGAGCTAGAGGATGTTTCACAAAACCTTAATAAGTCTAAGTATATTGATTCAGCAGTAGCTGTGCCACGTTACAATAAATACCATAAGGTTCAGAATCTCTTGGCTTATGTGATTCTTAAGGATGGTGTTCGTGAGCAGTTTGAACGTGAAATTGATATCACCAAGGCGATTAAGGCTGACTTAGAAGATATCATGATGTCTTACATGATGCCTACTAAGTTCCTCTATCGTGAGAGCTTGCCTTTAACACCAAATGGGAAAATTGATATCAAGGGTCTTATCAGTGAGGTTAACAACCGATGATTGACTTCTTGAAACAGCTCCCCCATTTAGAAGCCTACGGTAACCCCTTCTATTTTATCTATCTTGGATTAGCTCTATTGCCAATCTTTGTGGGTCTCTTCTTTAAAAAGCGTTTTGCGATTTATGAGTGTTTGGTAAGTCTAGCCTTTATTGTTCTCGCTCTGACAGGAACACATGCTAGCCAATTACTAGCCTTACTCTTCTATATCGTTTGGCAAATCATCTGGGTTTATTCCTACAAACATTACCGCAGTAAAAAGGACAATAAATGGGTTTTCTATTTACACTCATTTCTTGTAGTCCTTCCTTTGATTTTTGTTAAGGTAGAGCCTGCGATAAATGGTACTCAGTCGCTCTTAAACTTTCTTGGTATTTCTTACTTGACCTTCCGATCAGTTGGTATGATTATCGAGATGCGGGATGGTGTCTTAAAAGAGTTTACACTTGGAGAATTCCTCCGATTCATGCTCTTTATGCCAACCTTTACGAGTGGTCCTATTGATCGCTTCAAACGCTTTAACGAAGATTACAAAGCGATTCCTGAGCGAGACGAGTTGATGAATATGTTGGAGCAAGCTGTAAAATATATCATGCTTGGTTTCCTATATAAGTTTGTTTTGGCTCAGATTTTCGGAAGTATGCTCTTGCCTTCACTGAAAGCACAAGCTTTGGCTCAAGGTGGTATCTTTAATTTACCAACACTTGGTGTCATGTATGTTTTCGGTTTTGATCTCTTCTTTGACTTTGCGGGTTACTCGATGTTTGCCTTGGCAGCATCAAACCTTATGGGGATTAAGAGCCCAATCAACTTTGACAAACCTTTCATCTCACGAGACTTGAAAGAATTTTGGAATCGTTGGCATATGAGCTTGTCTTTCTGGTTCCGTGACTTTGTCTTTATGCGTTTGGTTATGGTTTTGATGCGTAACAAAGTTTTTAAAAACCGTAACACGACATCAAATGTGGCCTATGTCATTAATATGATGGTTATGGGATTCTGGCATGGAGTTACTTGGTACTATATTGCTTATGGTATTTTCCATGGTATTGGTCTAGGAATCAATGATGCCTGGTTACGTAAGAAGAAGACTATTAATAAAGAACGTAAGAAAGCAGGTCTTGAGCCACTTCCTGAGAATAAATGGACGAAGGCTTTGGGAATCTTTATTACATTTAACACTGTTATGTTGTCATTCTTGATTTTCTCTGGATTCTTGAATGACCTCTGGTTCACTAAAAAATAAGTAAAGGAATTATAAAAATGGATGTAAAATCAGAAGTTATTGAAATTATTGATGAACTCTTCATGGAAGATGTTTCAGACATGATGGATGAAGACCTTTTCGATGCTGGTGTTCTCGATTCAATGGGAACAGTTGAGCTTATCGTTGAATTGGAATCACGTTTCGATATTCGTGTGCCAGTTTCAGAATTTGGTCGTGATGACTGGAACACAGCTAATAAGATTGTTGAAGGGGTAACGGAGCTTCGCAATGCTTAAGCGTTTATGGCAAATTTTTGGCCCTATAATCTGTGCCTTAGTCTTGGTAGTAATAGTTATTTTTTCCTACCCTCAAGGCAGAAAACATAGTTATGAGGTTGAAAAACGTAACGCAGTAACCTTGACAACTGAGAACTTTAAGAGTCGTATTAATAAGACGACAGCTCTTTCTGATAAGAATCATCGATTTGTCCCTTTCTTTGGGTCTAGTGAGTGGTTGCGTTTTGATGCCCTTCATCCAGCTGTTTTAGCTGAAAAATATGACCGTAACTATCGCCCATATTTTATTGGACAACGTGGGGCTGCCTCTCTAAACCAATATTTGGGAATGCAACAAATGCTTCCTGAATTGAAAAATGGGACAGCAGTCTACGTCTTGTCACCACAGTGGTTTACTAAAAAAGGTTACAATTCTGCGGCGTTCCAGCAGTTCTATAATAACGACCAACTTAGTAGTTTCTTAAGTCAAAATCAGACGGATGCAAATTCTCAATATGCTGCTCAGCGTATCTTAGAGATGAAACCTGAGATTACTATGAAATCTCAACTTTCTAAAGTGGCTAATGGGCAAGATTTAAATTCTCTTGATAAGACTTATATTCAATTTATGGCAGAGCTTAATAAGCGAGAAGATGCCTTGTTCAGTCCTTTTGCAGCATCAAATAATGCAAATTACGACAAGAAGGTTCTTCCTTATCTTAAAGAGTTGCCAGACAAGCTCTCTTACGAGGCACTTGACCAGGTTGCCGTAAGAGATGCAGAAGCCCATACCAAGTCAAACGACTTTGGTATCGATGACCGTTTCTATAAGAAACGTTTGGCTAAAAAGATTGGTAAACTTAAAGGGTTCCAAAAGAATCTTTCGTATGAAGTTTCACAAGAATACGGTGACCTACAGTTGGTGTTAAATCAATTTGCTAAGTCAAATACTAACGTCATCTTTGTCATCCCACCTGTTAATAGCAAGTGGATGGCTTATACGGGACTAAGTCAAGAAATGTATGATGCTACGGTTTCTAAAATCCGTTATCAATTGGAAAGTCAAGGCTTCACCAATATTGCTGACTTCTCAAAAGATGGAGATCAACCTTACTTCATGCAAGATACCATTCATATGGGATGGAAAGGTTGGGTAGCCTTTGACAAGGCTGTTGATCCATTTGTAAGTAATCCAACACCTGCACCTAGCTATAACTTGAACGACCGCTTTTATAGTAAGGATTGGGCAGGTTATACAGGGGCTCCTAGTCAGTTTAAGTAGTATTACTTAATAAATCAAAAAGGCTTGTTAAAGCCTTTTTATGTTATGATCTTTCCACGGTATCACCTTCATAAATTATAAAAAGGATTGGGAATTACGCCAATCCTTTTTATCCTTTTAAGTTTTATAATACGTTAAACAGATCGTTATTTGTTTTTAGTTAGAGCTTTTCGAATTAAATCTGCAGGGATAATCAAAACCGCGATAAGAAGAGCAACGATATAGTGTTGAACGTCCATTGGTACGGTACTAAATACTTTACCACCGAATTGAATAATCAAGCTTTGAACAACAGCAATAGAAATCATTACAATTGAGAATTTCTTGTTTTCGCCGATATGTTCAAAAACATTGAATCCATTACTACGTGTATTAAGTGAGTTGAAAATGACAGCATAGATAAATACTGTAAAGGTGAATGTTGTTACCATTTCAAAGTTGCCAGTCCCATTTGTGATAAAGTCTTGGATACCACCAACATTTTTAAGAATAGCTAAACATACAAGAGTAATGAAGACGCTAGCTACACCAATAGCAGAGTTCATATAGCCAGTAAGAATATTTGCCTTCTTAGCAACTGGCTTTTCATTCATGTAACGATCTAGGGTAGGCTCTTCACCAAAGGCAAGGGCAGCAAGTGTGTCCATGATAAGGTTAATCCAGAGAATTTGGATAATTGTAAATGGTTCTTTGAGGCCCAAAAGTGGTGAGAGAAGTGACATAGCAATTGTAGTCACGTTAACGGTTAATTGGAAGATAATGAATTTACTTACTGACTTACTCATAGTACGTCCATAGAGGACAGCTTTCTCAATAGAAGTCAATGAGTTATTCAAGATAACGATATCTGAGGCTTCACGTGCGACTTCAGTACCATCACCCATTGAGAATCCGACATCAGCCGATTTAAGGGCAGGTGAGTCATTGACTCCATCACCTGTCATACCAGCAACCATATCGAGGTCTTGAGTTGCCTCAATAAGACGTTTTTTATCCATTGGAAGGGCACGACTGACCACTTTTAAGTGAGGCAATTGTTGTTTGAGTTCTTGATCTGAGAGGGCAGAAAGTTCATCGTGAGTAAGGACAAGGTCATTTTGACCAGTAACGATACCGGCTTCTTTAGCGATAGCAACAGCGGTTTCTTTACGGTCACCAGTTACCATAACTACTTGAACCCCTGCACGGTTCATTGTTTCAACAGTTTGTTTAATTGAAGAACGAACGTTATCACGGATACATACGATACCAATCAAGACTTTATCATTACCATCTGTATTTAGGATAGCAAGCAAACGCATTGAACGATTAGCTTGTTCCAATGATAATTCTTGGAAACGAGCTTTAATATCATCTGTAAAGTTTTGTTTATTACCCTCTTTATCAAGATAGTAGTAGCAGTCGTTTAGGATGAATTCTGGAGCACCTTTGATGTAGGTTTTTCCATCGTTAGTCGTTACACTTGCGAATTTTGTTGCTGAGTTGAATTGTTGCTTCTCAGTAATTGTATTCGTATCGAAATCAAGTTGAGAACGTCCGATAAGGAAATCAAGAAGTGCACGATCAGTGGCGTTACTACCAACAGCACTGCCATCAGCTACCATGGCATCGTTATTAAGACCGATACCATTAATCATTTCAGCTTTTAGGCTATCTGACATTGTGTCAAAATCAGGAGCATCAGTTTCACCAGTAGCCGCATAAAGTGTTCCATCAGCAAGGAAGAAGTCAACTACAGATAGTTTACCTTCAGTGATAGTACCAGTCTTATCACTGAAGAGGATATTCATGTATCCGGCTGTTTCAATGGTATCAGGATGGCGAACCAAGATATTTTGAGCTAAAAGTCGTCCTGAGTTCATTGAAGAAACGAGTGCCAACATCATTGGAAGACCTTCTGGAACGGCCATGATGATGATTGTAACCGCAAAGAGAATTGTTTCAATGATAAGAAGGAAGATTGAACCACCATTGAGGTTATTAGCCTTATTAAGGGCAATAAAGCCTAAAACAAGGTTGATTACTGAATATGCAGCACCTGCACTATAACCGAGGACACCGATGTTTCCAGCAAGCTTGTTGAGTTTTTCTTTGGATGGTGAATCTTTACTATCTTCTTGAAGAGAAGTATTGATGCTTCCTAGAACGGTATTATCACCAATTTGTGTAGCTTCCATAACGGCTTCGCCTGAAGTAACAACTGTACCACGGAAGACTTTGAGCTCTGTAAAGAGGTCGGAAGAGTCTGGCTCTGCTTGATCACCAAGAGGAAGTTTTTTAGCATCTTCACTTTCACCATTAAGGACAGCTTGGTTTACTTTTAATTCACCTTCCAAGATGATACCATCAACTGGGATCTTGTCCCCTGATTGAAGGAGAATCTGATCACCTTTCACAATATCATCAACGAGAACCTCTTTAAGTTTACCATCACGATAAACCTTAGCATTAGTTTTTGAAGCCTCTTCCTGAAGAGTGTTGAACTTTTGCTCATTTCGGTATTGTGAGACTGCTGAAAATCCTGTAGACATCAAAATGGCGAAAATTAGTGAGATAGCCTCATACCAATTAGCTTCACCAATAGCAGGGAAAATCATTCCAACAAAGTTGAAGATGATTTTTAATCCTAAGGCAGCCAAGAGGATAAGAATCCATTGATCTTGGAAGGCTTCGATAAAGATTGAGAGGAGCGAGTTTGCCTCTTTACTAGAGAGCCTATTATCGCCATGGGCGTTTTTACTTGCTTGAACTTCAGCAGAAGTCAAGCCTTTAAATTTTTTCATTTAAGGTTTTGTATCCTTTCTAAATTATTACTGAGTTTTAAGGCTAGTAAATTATAAGCCAAAAAGTTCATCATTACAGTCACGATAACTGAATAACCATCAGTAAGTATTATACTTTATTTTACTATTAAGTTGTTGATTTTTCACCAATAGAATATTGAAGTTTCTTTTCTCTTTAGCAAGTGTAGGAGTGTACAAAGAACCCGCATTTTTTATTTAGAGATAATTCTGTTTTTTCACCTTCAATTCATACAACCCTCTCACCGCATTGCATCCATAGATGGCCTGAGCCTGTTCCATATCTTTTAAGGTCAAGACTTTTTCTTTAAGCTTATTATCAGCAATAAGTCTTTGTCTGTAGATGCCATTTAAGAGGCCGAGGTGAACGGGTGGTGTGTAGAGTTGGTCTTTGATTTTAAGAACGATGTTACCGATAGAGGTTTCTAGGAGTTGCCCCTCATGATTATAATAAATTTGTTCGTGAGGTTCGATACTAAGGTGAGGACGGTAACTTGTTTTGAAGAAGGTATAGGGGCTATCCAACGGATGCCTTTGCTCAACTAACCTTGCTTGGCAGAAGTCATTAGATAAGTTTGTTAATTGGGTATGTTCAAACTTCAGTTCACCATCTTTTGCAAGTGACATTTTAAGACGGTAGTCTTTGTCAAGGTTTAGTGATTGGCACAGAGCTTCGACTTGATAGTGTGCTTTTTCTGCATTGAAAGGATAGTCAAAGTAGCGACTGCTCTCTTGCAAGCGTTTCATATGCTCCTCAAGAAATAGCAGTTTTCCTTGATGGACACGACCAGTTGAAATGAGATTGAATTTGGGGTTCTGACGGTATAGAACAGCAGCTTTTTGCTTGGTTTCTTCATATTCAGCTTCCCAGTTGCTATCCCAGGTAATACCTCCTCCGACACCATAGATAGCTTTGGTTCCTTCCATTTGTAGTGTTCGAATGGCCACGTTGAAAATACTAGGTCCCTGTGGCATCAAGATACCAATAGCTCCACAATAGACACCTCGAGGCTGTTTTTCAACCTTCTTAATAATCTCCATGGTTGCTATTTTTGGGGCACCTGTAATCGAGCCGCATGGAAAAAGGGCTTGGAAGACATCGCTTAAACTACTATTTGGTAGGAGTTGCGTCTCAATAGTCGAAGTCATTTGCCAAACCGTAGAGTATTGTTCAACTTGGCAAAGGCTCTTGACATCCTCACTTCCTATTTTTGAAATACGATTCATGTCATTTCTAAGAAGATCGACAATCATCATATTTTCAGAGCGATTTTTCTGATCCTGAGCTAGCCACTGGGCTTGTTTGAGGTCAGATTCACTTGTCAAACCACGATTAGTAGTACCTTTCATAGGACGAGTGGTCAATCTATCACCATCTTTTTTAAAAAAGAGTTCTGGGCTTATGGAAATGATAGAGACATCATCGTGCTGAATAAAGGCATTGTAATGTGCATTTTGCTCAACAACCAATCGGTTATAGATGGCAAAGGGATCAGCTGTCAGGTTCTGTTGAAGTTGAACAGTATAATTGACTTGATAAGTATCACCTTGTCGAATATGGTGGTGTATTTGCTCAATAGCAGCCTTGTATTCCTCTGCAGAAGTTAGCTCTTGCCAAGATTTTGGTAAGGCAATTGGCTCATAAGCAAGTGGAATAGGCTCTATTTGAACAGTTTCATGAATAGTGAAGTAGAGGAGATACTCTGACATTAATGGACCAGCAATAACCTGAAATTTTGTCTCGAAGGCAGGGGCTGCTTCATAGGAAACATAACCTACTGCATAATAGCCTTCATTTTGATAGGCTTCGACTTCAGCTAAAAGGTGCTTAACTTCCTTAATGTTCTTTGTTTTTAGTTCTTTAATGGCATCAGTAAAGATTTGTCTGGCGCCAAGTTCCTTAAAATCAATAACAGTTTTCTTATGCATACTTAAAGTATAACATAAGAAGTTTCCCTCTGGTTCTTTTTCATGTTTTAATTCTCTTTCTCAAAATTTTAACTAAAAATGAACTTTTTTGACAGTTTTACATATGTTATAATAGTGGTGACTAAAAGAAGATTTCAGAGGGAAGTATGACAAAAAAAAACAATTTAAAGAAGGGCAACAGCAGTCTTTCAAACCATAAAATGAAAAAAGGCACTTCTAAGAATTCATGGAAGCATCAAATGTATGAGCTAGAAATTGCCATTGCTAAAGAGTCAAGTAACAAAAAAAGAAATGAACTAATTAAAATTCATAATGGCTATATGAGTGAGTATGATAGCTTAAAGAAACAAATCATTTGGTTAGCCGTATTAGGAATTTGTTTCTTATTGGTATTGGTAGTTTTTGGTTATTATATTTGGAAAAGTTACAATAGTGAGAATATGTCTTATACATCATCTTGCCTTCAAGAGAAAGTACTGAGCACTTATAGAGCTTAGTGTTCCAATCCTAGTAAATAATAGAGTCTCTAGACAAAAGTCTAGGGATTTTTTTGTTAAAAAAGGTTTTATCAGGTTGATGTATAGTTATTAGCTATAACAATATCTAAACAAAAGGAGATAACGGTAGCTAGAAACCCATTACTTTATAGGTTATAGTCTAAAACTATATATAGAGAAAACTAATAGCAATTATACAGCCACCCATTTCTTTGGTAAGATAAGTTCAACAACAAAGAGGAGGACACAAGATGTCAACTACTATCATTGGTTTCCCACGTTTGGGTGAATTCCGCGAATTAAAATTTACAACAGAAAAATACTTTAGAAATGAAATTACTGCAGATGAACTCTTAGCAGCAGCCAAAGACTTACGTGCAAAACACTGGAATATTGTTAAAGAGAAGGGTATCAGTGAAATTCCTTCAAATGATTTTTCACATTACGATAACTTCCTTGATGCAGCTTTCCTTTTCAACGTCGTACCTGAATCTGTTCAAAACTTGGATTTGACAGATCTTGAACGTTACTTTGCTTTGGCGCGTGGTTACCAAGGTGAAAAAGGGGATGTACGTGCCCTTCCTATGAAAAAATGGTTTAACACTAACTACCATTACATCGTTCCTAAATTTGAAAAAACAACAGAAGTTAAACTTGCTGGTCACAAGATTTTTGATGAGTACCAAGAAGCTAAAGAATTGGGACTTAACACACGCCCAGTTGTGGTTGGACCATTCACATTCCTTCAATTATCTGACTTTGAAGATGGTGTGAAAGCAGAAGACTTTGTAGACAGCTTTGTGGCAGCTTACCAAGAAGTCTTCGCAAAATTGGCTGAGCTTGGTGCGACTCGTATTCAACTCGATGAGCCAGCTCTTGTTAAAGATTTGACAGCAGAAGAAAAAACTCTCTTTTTGAACCTCTACAACAAACTCTTGGCTGATAAGAAAGGCCTTGAAGTCTTGATTCAAACTTACTTTGGTGATGTTCGTGATGTCTACAATGACCTTGTGAACTTGCCAGTTGATGGTATTGGTCTTGACTTTGTTGAAGGTAAGAAAACACTTGAATTGGTTAAAGGTGGTTTCCCAGCTGATAAGACTCTCTATGCCGGTATCGTCAATGGTAAAAACATCTGGCGTAACAACTACGAGAAGAGTCTTGAAATTCTTGAACAAGTGCCAGCTGAAAATGTTGTTTTGACAACATCTTGCTCACTTCTTCATGTACCATTTACAACTGCTAACGAAGAATTTGAACCAGCTATCTTGAACCACTTTGCTTTTGCGGTTGAAAAATTGGACGAATTGCGTGATTTGGATGCTATCCGCAATGGTCAAGGTGCAGAAGCCCTTGCTGCAAACAAAGAACTCTTTGCGACTGAGCGTGTTGGTGAAAATGCTGAACTTCGTGCCCGTATTGCAGGCTTGACTGAAGCTGATTACACTCGTTTGCCAGCATTTGCAGAACGTGAAGCGATTCAAAAAGATGCTTTCAAACTTCCATTGCTTCCAACAACAACTATCGGTTCATTCCCTCAAACTAAGGAAGTTCGTGCTAAACGTTTGGCTTTCCGTAAGAATGAATTGTCACAAGAAGAATACGATGCTTTCCTTGCTGAAATCACTGATGAATGGATTAAATGGCAAGAAGAAGTTGGATTTGACGTGCTTGTACACGGTGAATTCGAACGTAACGACATGGTTGAGTACTTCGGTCAAAACTTGTCAGGCTACCTCTTCTCTAAAAATGGTTGGGTGCAATCATATGGTATGCGTGGGGTTAAACCACCAATCATCTGGGGTGATGTCACTCGTCTTAACCCAATAACTGTGAAATGGTCTAGCTACGCACAAAGCCGTACTGACAAACCTGTTAAAGGTATGTTGACTGGACCTGTTACTATCCTTAACTGGTCATTCCCACGTGAAGACATCTCTATTAAGGATTCAACTCTTCAAATTGCTCTTGCAATCAAAGATGAAGTCCTTGACCTTGAAGCTGCAGGCGTGAAAATTATCCAAATTGACGAAGCTGCTCTTCGCGAAAAATTGCCACTCCGTCGTAGTGACTGGTATGAGGATTACCTTGACTGGGCAATTCCAGCCTTCCGTTTGGTACACTCAACAGTAGCACCAGACACACAAATCCACACTCACATGTGTTACTCAGAATTTACAGATATCATCCCAGCTATCGACAACTTGGATGCTGACGTTATCTCATTTGAAGCTAGTCGTTCAAATCTTGAAATCTTGGATGAACTTAAAGCTCAAAACTTCCAAACAGAAGTTGGACCTGGGGTTTACGATATCCACTCACCACGTGTCCCACAAGACGGTGAAATTGACCACACTATCGAAGCAATCTTGGCTAAAGTACCAAGCGGTAAAGTATGGATCAACCCTGACTGTGGTTTGAAGACTCGCGGAATCAAAGAAACTAAAGAAAGCTTGATCAAGCTTGTAGAAGCTGCAAAAGCAGCTCGCGAAAACTTGTAAGCAGAAGTTATCATATGTTGAAGACCTTCTTCCTTAAGTGTAGAAGGTTTTCAATAGCGAATAATTTTCTAAAGATTTTTGCAAGCAGGCTATGATTAACACGTGTTTAACTGTACTTATGAAGTCAATAGGCACTTAAAACAGCTTTCGTCTTAACAAAAATCTAAAAAGAAGAAGGTATAAAATATGACAAGCCAAACACCATCACTCTCTTTTGAAGTCTTTCCACCTAACCCAGCAGTAGGTAATGAAAAAATCCTACGTGCTCTTGAGGATATGCAAGGATTGGCTCCACACTTTATCAGTGTGACAGCTAGTAATAACAAATATAATATCAAAGAGACGACGGTTCCTTTGGCAGATCATATTCAAAATGACCTAGCCATCCCAACGATTGCCCACCTTCCGGCTATCTATTTGAGTAAAGAAAAGGTTGCTGATACCTTACGTGACTTGGATGCCGTTGGTGTACACCGTATCTTAGCCCTACGTGGCGATATCATTCCTGGTGTGGAACCTCTTAAAGACTTTAAATATGCCACTGATTTGATTGAATTTATCAAGGAAGAAGCTCCTCAATTTGATATCATCGGTGCCTGCTATCCTGAAGGGCATCCAGATTCGCCAAATCAAATCTCTGATATCCAAAACCTTAAGAAAAAGGTTGATGCAGGTTGTTCTGGTCTTTTAACCCAACTCTTCTTTGACAATGAACGTTTCTATGATTTTCAAGATAAATGTACCTTGGCTGGAATTGATGTACCAATTCATGCGGGTATTATGCCAATTTTGAATCGTAACCAAGCTCTACGTTTGCTTAAGACTTGTGAGAATATCCATTTGCCACGTAAGTTCCGTGCCATTTTGGATAAGTATGAGCATGATCCTGAGTCACTTAGAGCGGCAGGTCTTGCTTATGCGATTGACCAGATTGTCGACCTTGTTACTCAAGATGTTGCAGGCGTTCACCTCTACACCATGAATAATGCAGAAACTGCTCGTCATATTCACGAAGCTACTCATTCCTTGTTTAAGCATCATTCACAAGTTAGCGCTCTATAATTGAATCATAAAACTACCACCTATAGTTTAATCTATAGGTGGTTTCGTGTTTATAGTATCTTGAATATACAATATAAGTGCACAATAAAAACTCATAAGATTTTCTAGTAAAA
>ENA-OZGD01000679-OZGD01000679.1-human-gut-metagenome-genome-assembly--contig:-NODE-679-length-13641-cov-8.094215_pt1 | contig 13641 bp, 11 predicted proteins | sample MGYA00244653_ERZ653652 | MGnify/ENA primary metagenome ERZ653652 (study PRJEB26926, sample SAMN06164983) | human gut metagenome | biome: ENVO:00009003; feature: ENVO:2100002; material: ENVO:00002003... | reverse complement strand
CGAGATTAGCTGCAGTCTCGTGGGCTCGGAGATGTGTATAAGAGACAGAAATCAACCTCATCATCAAAAAAAGAAAGTATAAACGCTGGGTTAGGCGCTTCACTCTTTAGCCTTTTCAAGATGGATGGAAAATTCCAATATGATGAATCTTTAGCTATAACTAATAAAGAGCAGTCCTTATATTATTTCACAATAGGAGGTGACCCCGCCGTAGGAGTGCAAGGTTCTTTAAATCCAGAAAATTCACCATCAATAGATATAGGTAAATGGATGGCATCAGTAAAATCTTCCACACCGAAATTTATTGATGTCGACAATAATTCACAATCATTTATCCCCATTTATGAATTAGTTACAGACCCCACAAAAAAGCAAACTCTCAAAGCATATATAGACAACTACATAAAGAGTAAAGAAGTATGTTCTATAAGCCTATATCCATCAACTACTGGTACACGTCAAGTCAGCGGACTAGGACATATTAATCAAGGGGCAGGAGTTGCTATCGGTGATATTGATAAAAATGGAAGGCCTGATATGATATTGATGGGAATAGATAATCCTAAAGGAAAGAATAATTTTTGGTATAAAGTCTTATATGATATTGATGAAAATGGATACTATTCAAAAGAATCATCTATTCTTTCAATTTCTGCTGAGGGTTGGGAAAATTCTGGAGGTGATATCGCCCTCTGTGATTTGAATAATAATGGAATATTAGATATGGTTCTTTTATGCACAGACAAGCCCACTACAGCAGGTCGTGCCTACCGATGGTATTACGTAGCTTATGACCTCAAACCTGATGGCCACTATAACTCATTATCTTCGCTAAATACATTAGATGTATTTACAACCGATTATTACTCAATATTTTATAGATAATAAGTCAGAAATATGGTTGTTATTTTTAATTGCACATTCTAAAAGGTGAAGATTTAACGCTTTTATTGATTATTAACTCAAAAAGGACATCAACTTGGGTCGTTTCTTCTCTTTTCCTTGCTATTCGTTTCCGATATTCCACTTTTGTTTTGGTCTATCTCATATGTACTGCAAAGGTATTGATTTTTGTTTGATATTGCTCCTTGCTTGCTCCTTGTCGTAGATTAATTTTCACACAGGAATTTTTGTTCTCTTTCTATAGGGGCTTGAAACAATCCATTTATTGGAAACAATTAAAGACGGAGCTGGTTTGCCCCAGTGCTTTTTAAGAAACAGGGCAATTATTTTATCTCCACAAAGGCTCTTGTTCCCAATTATGAGGAAAGCCTAATAAACGAGTTCTTACTGATGGGTATTTCGATAAAAGCTGCTTGAAATCTGCAACAAAAGTGTTGCCCATAGAAATGGAGTTAAGCCAATACACCACATAGCAGAGTTGCGGATAAAGTGTTTGTTCACGGAACGAGAAATCCGTAATCCATGTGTTTGGCATACGCATAGGCATCATTGGCTTGACAGGAAAGACCCGATTTGACAGTCTTGAATGATGGGCGCAGCAATTACGAAGTACGGGTCTGGGTACGGATTAAAAGGCTAAGTGATTATTTTCAGTCATTTAGCCTTTTTAATTATCTAATTTTTCCCCACATTTTCCCCACAGCTGTCTATTTATATACAGGGCAACCGCATCAAAATAACGTTAGCTTAGGAAACAAACGTAGTTTTCAACCTCCTCCTCTCCCTTATTGTCCATTTTCCTAAAAAAACCATTGGTCCAAATCGAAACTACTACCCCATAAAAATTGATTTTTTGCCCCATATAATTCAAATTTCCCTTGCGGGTAATATTTTTTAAGAAACATGATTTTTGACAACAGGCTATTATTCAGACAAATACAAAATTATGCATTTTTAAGGGGGGATATTGTAAATTGTTGAAACTTCTCATCCTTGTATCCACCCCACTTATCCCTATTAATACAAAATCGACAAGTATTGATTATCAGGTTATTGACATTTTGATGCGGTTGCCCTGATTTATATATTTTAGAAACATATTTTTCCGTAAAGTTATGTACTAAAGTTTCCCACCCCTTAAAACACTAACTTTTCTCATTTTCCTTTGTCTGTCTTCCCCCATATCCATTGACTGTTAACACATGCCTAACAGAAGTTATGCAGACTATCCACATACTTCGTCCCATTTTTCCAACGCTTCAGCCATTACAAGGATTTTGCTCATCTCTTTGTCGTTTCCGCTGATTGTAGCCATAAGGTATTGGGGCGTCATTCCAAGTATTTCTCCTAAAATGCGAAGAATGCGTTCGATGCAGGTAAGAACTCGCTTCCATAACGTGAGTGCCATGAGATCACCCTCCATATCCGAAAAGAGTTCGCCCATGGTTTGATATTCTGTGAATCTCTTTTCCAAAGCCATGACGGTATATGTAAGGTAACACAGCGTTGCGTCGGCTATCTGACCATTAAAGTCACAACCTTGATAACCTCCTAATCCGAGATATTGCTTAGTCTCCTTGTTCATCACCTCTATGTTCCATCTAATCTGATACACTTCAAAGGCTTTTACGAAAGACATCGTTGTATCCGTGGTGAGCAGAACGTTCCATGCGGAGTTTCTACCATACTTGATGAGGAAGATTCTGATAGGTATATCTCCTAAGTTGCCGTTGAGCTGAATATATCGACATTTGTATTTACGACAGTTCTTTCCTCGTTCACGTTCATAGGTGGCAATGAGTTCTGCAGCATTTTTCTTTTTGCCCGATATAGTGTATTTTGTCTTTCCCATTTTTGCAAGTCCAACAAAGTGCATTGCCCCTTTACCTATGCTTCTAACACATGTCATAAGTTGCTCGCAGGTGAACCAACTATCGGTAATCACATACTTCGCATGTAACCCCATCTTCCATCCACGGCGAAGCATATCCATGGCAACTTCCAGCTTAGACATCTTACACTCTTGAAAGCGCTTATAATCAGGATTGCCGGTGTTCCTCTTGGTGTGATATGCCTTTTTGAGTTGCTGTCTTGTCAGCCCGTAGTTGCCTTGCTTCCCCTTTTCTTGATGTAGTGAAAAATCAAAGGGTATAGTTGTCTTGCCGTCAAAGAAGGCACAAAGTAACAGCTTGTAGCCCAATACGCATCTGCCTTTCATATGGTCGAAAACACGACTGATACCCTCCATCCTCACACCACTCTTCTCAAGTACGGTGTCATCTATAATGAAACATGTAGTGGTATCTGATTGAGGAACTTCGCCATACTTACGCAATAGGCACATATAACGCAGTGCAAAGTGGTTCATCAATCGTCTCCAATCCATCTGTGGGCGAATCATCATGCGATAGAAACAGTTCTTACCATGATTTGAAAGCTCATATATCTTATGTTTGCATATACTATGGATGCTCTCGCCCACAATGCGGAAGAGGCAAAGAGAGAGGAGCAACTCCGAAGCCGAAACTCCGTCCTGTTTCTCCAATGAAAGGCGAGATAATAGGTGACCGATGCCAAACTTGCCAAAAAGATGAAATAAATCATCACTCATTCGGGTTTTAACACTCAAAAGTTTGGATAACTCACTTATTTTCTCTATTTTTGCTTCCATAACAGTTTTGTTGTCTTGTCTTTAAAATCAGTTCTTTAGCGATTACTAATTTACAAAGAAAATTCGACAAACTGTTATTTTTCTATCTATTTATTTGGGTGGGAAACTTTAGTTATGTACCTTTGTCGGCAAATAAAGATATTCTCGTCAAACAAATATAAATAATATAAACATGGAAAAAAACAGAAAAAAACAAATCGTAGTTTTGAGTATAGCTTTAGTTTGCATTTTCATCTTGGTATTTTCATTGTTCCATAAATCAGCGACAAAAGATAGCGCAAATCCTCCTTTAACAAATGTTTTGACTGATAGCATTTCTCAAATTGTCTCAGCTTGTCCTGGCGAAATTGGTGTGGCGGTTATTGTTAATAACAGAGATACGGTTAAGGTCAATAATAAGAGTGTTTATCCTATGATGAGTGTGTTTAAGGTTCATCAGGCATTAGCTCTTTGTAATGACTTTGACAATAAAGGAATTTCACTTGATACCTTAGTAAATATAAATAGGGATAAACTTGACCCAAAGACTTGGAGTCCTATGCTGAAAGATTATTCAGGGCCAGTCATATCATTGACAGTGAGAGATTTGCTGCGTTATACTCTTACTCAGAGTGACAACAATGCAAGCAACCTTATGTTTAAGGATATGGTTAATGTCGCTCAAACAGATAGTTTTATAGCCACACTCATTCCTCGTTCAAGTTTTCAGATAGCTTATACGGAAGAGGAAATGTCGGCTGACCATAACAAGGCTTACTCTAACTATACATCTCCTCTTGGTGCTGCAATGTTGATGAATCGTTTGTTTACTGAAGGTCTTATCGATGATGAGAAACAAAGTTTCATTAAGAATACGTTAAAAGAATGCAAAACAGGTGTAGATAGGATAGCAGCTCCACTTCTTGATAAAGAAGGGGTTGTTATAGCGCATAAGACAGGTTCAGGTAATGTTAATGAAAATGGTGTTCTTGCAGCTCACAATGATGTTGCCTATATATGTCTGCCTAATAATATCAGTTATACCTTAGCGGTATTTGTTAAGGATTTCAAGGGAAATGAATCACAAGCGTCACAATATGTTGCGCATATATCAGCTGTAGTATATTCTTTATTAATGCAAACTTCAGTAAAATCTTAAACTGCACTTGCTTTGATAATTAATGATAAACAATCTAAAAGCACTCTAATCGTTATCGGAGTGCTTTTAGATTACTAATCAAATTGCTTCTATTATAATTTGAATCCTCTACTTTTTCTTTCTTCCTGTTGCGGCACTCTTGCTCCATATCTAAGCCTGTGCCATTGCTCCCTGAACCAGTCGGCAATCGGCTTCCTGTTTATTGTCAGGTTCAGCCTGCTTTCATCGTCAGGGTCATTTTCCACCCTTAAAATATCATCCTTTATATCAAAGTTCCGCCTGTGTTGCTCGGAATAGATTTTACCGCTACATTTCAGGGCTTCTTTTTTGACTATAAGACTTTCAGTCATTTCTTTAGAGAATCCCAGCATGGCACAAAACTTTTCCATGCGCAGCATTTCCCTGAACATCGGAAACCACCTGAAAGCCTTGTCTATGATTCTGGCGAGCCGTGACAGTTCTTTTTCTTTCATGTCAAGTTCCTGCCTGTGCATTTCTCTGAGATTGTGGATTTGCGTATCATGCTGTTTCTGCATCTGCTGTACTTGGCTCTGCAATTTTTCAATATTGGTGTTCCGTTTTGAAACCTCGTCTTGCAGTTTTTCGTTGGCACGTTCCAGTTCTTTCAGTTTTCCACTCCCGAAAAGAGAAGCAACTCCACTAGTTATGGCTGTCGCTGCCGTGGTGGCTGTCTTCTTTAACTTGTCAGTGCGTATTTCTGATTTCACCTGTTTCAGTTCCTGCTCGGCAAGATTTATCTGTTCTTCTTTGTGCCGTTTGGCTGCATCCATGCGTTGCAGTTCAGCTTTCTGCTTCTCAATGATAAAGTCGTTCCGTTCCAGATGCTCCTTACCAGTGACAGCCTTTGACTGCCCGCGTTCCATCAGCAGGATGTCGGATGCAAGGGTCTGCATCTGCATCATGTCATCGTCATTGAGCTTTCGGCTCTTTCCTGTTTCGTGGTTCATCCAGTCGAAAACGATATGGGCATGATAGTTCGGCTTGAACCATCTGTCCCCGACTTTGAAGCTTTCCCTGTCTTCCGCTTCCGGCTGACCGTTCAGCCAATGCCCTTCATCCTTGTGCAGGAAGATTTGCAGCGGTGTGATTCCCCAGCGTCTTTGACACTCCTCACCGAATTTACGCACGTCTGCCAGTGTGGTGTCCGACCTGACAAGCAGCACTCCTTCACGTATGGGGGAGCATCCCGCAATCTTGACTATTTTACCGTTCTTGCCTTTGCGTTCACGCTCCTTTTCCTGCATGGCACGTCCGGTCTTTTCCTTTACCATCTGTCTGATATTGTCATAATGCATCCGCAAATCCGGACTGCCGAAGTCGGGATTTATCCACTGCTCATTATCGGTGGAGAGTTCTGGAACCACATAGGTTCTGGACTCTCCGATGTGGCGCATGTATTCGGCAGTCCTCCTGTTGTGAGCCTCACTCGATGCGATATTGCAGGGCTTGATATGTATGCTTGATTTTGTTGCCATAGATACTTGTTTTTTGGGTTTGTACTTTATTGTTTGCTTTTCCGCTGTCCGTAAACGCATGGGGTTCTTAGGGGTGCAACCCATAAGCGGAGATTGCAAAGAGAGGGTCACTCTTTGCTCTGGGTTCTCAGGGGAGAAACGCCCTGAGTGGGTCATTAGGGTAAAACCCTAATCCCCTCGGGAGAGCCCACAACTACGTAAGCGGAGCGTGTAGTTATAGTGGGCTATATCAAGGGCAAGCCCTTGTCCGCTTACCACAGCCTACAGCTTCCGCTCTTTTGCCGTCAGAAAGGGTTTTCAATCACTGCTTCCGATTGGACTTGCACCGACCGGCACAAGGTCGAAATCATCCATCAGCTTTTGCAGGACAGGATTCTTTTCTATCATCCGTTGGAGGATTCTTTCAGCTTCGACCAGGTGGTCGGCTGTACACATCAGCCTGCCTTCCCGTATCTGGAAGATAATCCAGTCGGCTATGTCGATGTGGTCAGCCTTTTGCTTCGGCGTGGCGTTCTTCTCGATGATGTCAGACACAATCGCCTTGCAACAGGTCATGCTTCCGACACGCTGTTTCCATTCGGCATATCCGTCCGCATCGGGAAATAGAAGCACGGTTCGCCCGGTCAGCGCACGGAGCTTTTCCTCTCGCATCTGACTCTTGCCTCCTGTCGCCAGCCATACATAGCCGGGGAAGATTGCCGAGCCGATAACGGCACTCTTTTCGGATTCCACCAAGACCGCCACCTTGTCGGGGTTACTTTTTAACAGATGTTCCCCGAAAAAGCATTGGGACAGTTGCCATTCCTCCGGCAATGCCTGTTGCTTTTTCAGTATGCTGTGTATCCAGTTCACTGCCGATGTCCGCCCGTCCTTGATACGATGTCCGTCTTCGGGGTTGTACTGCATCACCTTGCCTGTACGCACCTTGTCGTTGCGGTCTATCTGCCAGAAGATAACAGCCCCGTCACGGGTAGCCCCCAAGCGGTAGTCCTCCAACAACCGGGTCAATACCTCCTTTGCCTTGCTGCCGTAATAGGCGGTAAGGAGCGTGGAAAGGAAACGGAAGAAGTTGCTGTGGACGCTTTGCGATTTCTCCACATAATGGGGTGGTATGTAACCTATGGTACCCGGCTGTGATACCTGCCCGGGTTTTTGTTCCCCTCTTTGCCAGTCAAAAGAGAAACCGCCAGTGGCATGACATTCGGGATGCTCCTGAAAGTATTGCTTGGGGGTATAGTGATACCCGCAGCCGCTTTCATGGTTGCATCTGCCGACTGATGGATGAAGAGGTGTCCCCTGATCATCCACATAATAAGTAAAGGAGCGCCTGTCGCCACAATTCGGACAGGTATGCCGTGTAGCCGTTCCTTTATATTTCTGTAATGAATAGTTGCTCATGGCTTGCCTCCTTCCTTTTTCCGTTGGTTATTGCGTTGTCCCGTCCTGTCCCACTGTCCCGGCTCATGGGGTGTGGGACAGCGGGACACCTTGGGACACTTCGGTATGTTTTGGGCGATTACGCTTCTGTTTATAGGGTTGCTTATACCGTAAATGAAGCCATTGACCTTTGTAGCAGTCTGTACAATAGTTTCTTTCATGATTTGTCCTCCTTGTTGTCATGTCCGGCAAACAGTTCGGCTTGCTTTACTTCCTTGATTGTCCCAAGTGTCCCGTCCTGTCCCATTGTCCCACTTGCCGTGGGTTGGGACGGTGGGACACTTGGGACAGCCGTTTTTTCATCCTCCTTGTTGCGTTGGATAATCCGGCTGACGGTGGACTTGCCGCAATTCACCTGTGAGGCTATCTCCCTTACAGACTTGCCCGACCGGGACAGCTGTAGAATCAGGCAGTCCCTTTGGCTCGATTCGTTGTCGCCCAGCTTTTTCAGATGCTCCTTTTCCGTGGAATAGCCCCTGTGTACGAATTGCAGGAAGGCATCCACCTTTTCAATCTCATAGATGATTACATTGTCCGCATCGTATAAGTAGGTGCCATAGCGCACTTTAAGCTGCTTCACATAGCGAAGCCCGCCATCCTGCGCACTCTTGCCGATGGCAAACACGCTGTCAAAGAAGTTGTAGAGCCGCTTGCTGCCTGCAAGGTCGTTGGAGGTGATGGGACAGTCCAGGGAGCGTTTGGGCGTATGCGCCAAAACAAGGATGGACAGCTCGTATCTCTTTTTGAGGTTGTTGAGCTGTATCATCAACCGCCCTGCGGCATCGCCTTTCTCCATGGCACAGCACAGGTAGGTAAGGTTGTCAACGATGAAAATCCTGCTGCCGGTCTGCATCGCCATCTGTTCGATGCTGCCGATAATGGCTTCCTCAAAATTTTCTTCCAACAGCGAGTTGCAGTCAAGCGATACCCGGTACAGCCTTTCGGGAAAGGTGTGGAGGGTTCCGTGTTCGTTGGTGTAGCGCAACTGGAACTGTTTGTCGGAAAGCTCGAAGTCCAGATACAGCACGTTGTCGGTACGAGCGATGCGGTCGGCTATCTGCACGGCAAGGATGGACTTGCCCACGTTGGAATCGGCAAACAAGCAGGAGAGTTCCCCCTCGTACCAAAAGCTGTCCCACAGCGCACGGGGCGTAGGCAATAACGATGCTTCAAGAATGGTTTGGTTTGCCGTCTTGATATTCATCATGCCTACACTGTCGGGCATACCGTTATGCGCTTGGGATGCTTTTGTGAGGTCGCCACGTATCAGGTTGATATAGTTCTTATCCTCTTCCATATCATTCACCAGTTACGTGGGTTGGGCTTGCGACGGTGGGAAGAGGATAAGGACTTGTTCAGTTCCTCGTCTGACAACGGTATGGGATTCTTTCGGGCGGTTTCCAGCCACTTGTCCAGTTCGTCACGGTAAAGGCAATAGCGTTTGCCGGGCTTGGTGGCAGGGATTGTCCCTTCTGACAGTTTCATGTAGAGCGTACCCTTAGGGATACCTAAATACTCTGCTGCCTCGTCCACAGACATGGGCACGTGGGTGTCCACCGTTTTGGCATTGTTCACACTGCGCTGCTCGGCGAGCAGGCTTTTCAGGCTCATCACTTCGTCTCGAAGCTGAGCGACAACCTCGGGGAGGTCGTTGAAGGTAAGAATTGATTTTTCCATTCGCGTACTCGTCTCTTTTGTAAGACTTGGCGCAAAGGACTGAAATGATATATCCGTGAATATCTCCACGACACGTCATTGCAAAATAATTCCCGAATAATTAAGCCCAGCCATAAATGACGGGTAAAATTACTCGGGAAACGATGTAAAACAGGCGGTTATGAGTTACCGGATGGTTGTCGTTGGTGTCGTGATTATCCTAATTCCGCACATAATCCTCGGGATAGTGGAAATCAAGTTTGCCGTTTTCGGGTTCATCAATGGGAATTTCCGTCTTTAACGGCTCTACCTTGAAATTCTTGATGGTTGATAAGTCTGTATCAGCAAACGATTTCGGGAAAAGGGCTTTGATGAACTTGGCACGGTTATCCCCATTGTAGTATCTCTTGTACAGGAAACGCTCAGAGATATTCCATACGAAGTGACGGAGTGGAATGTTGTTGATGTCTTTGGTAAACGGTCTTTGTATGGGCTTCGGGGTATAAGTGTTAAGATTCATCCATTTGTCCACCTCAGTACAGATGTGGTTCACGGTTTCTTGGTCGGCAATGCGAGGCAGGTAATAATGGCAATACTCCATGACCATGCGGATGCGCTCTTCCTTTTCCCGTTGCTCTCTGCTTGCGTAATTGGCACGGTTCTTTTCGTGAAGATCCGGGGCGATAGTAAGCTCTATCGGTTGTGTTTGGATAAGTGTCTCTTCTTTTGTCGGGGATGATTCGGGTACAGGCTCAGGGACTGATGTAGGTCCAGGCACAGATGTGGCTTCTTCAAGTGTATTTTGTGACAGTTCTTCCTGCACCTCTATGGCTTCGGCAATCGTTTCTTTCTTGCCGAACTTGATTTTGTAGATTTCGTATGTATCAAAGATAAGTGTCTGAAAGGAGAGATAGAGCAACCATCCCAACAGGTTACAGCATACGAATACTATCCACCTGACAAAGTTGTCTTGGTTGAAGCTGTCCGCTATTACCAGCGTGGCAATGGAAGATATTAGGACGATGGCGAAGCCGACAAAGCCCAAGATGATGTATTTGTCCTTGATTGATGATTCCATATTTCGTTGAGAGATTGAATGTTCCTGTATTATTTTGTGCAAAGTTAATGCTATTTTTCCCAATTACTGCCCGTTATTTGCGGTTAGAACGGTCTTTTTCAATGTATTTCACGAAATGTCATCATATCATACTCTGTTTCATACTCTGAGGGGCTTATAAATGGTGGCATCAAGCCAAAAACATAGAGGGGCGATTATAGCCTTGTAGCCATAACCGCCCCTCTGAATACCTGTCAATGTGAGACATTTATGCCTCCTTGCGCTTCAAGGTTATCTTGTCCACCACCTGACACATCTGCTGCGCTGCTATCTTGGAATAGATTTGTGTGGTGGTAATGTTCTTATGTCCGAGATAGGCTTGGATGACAGCCATGTCCGTTCCCATTTCCACGTGCAGGCTTCCGAAGCTGTGGCGGGTACAGTGAAAGGTGATTTTCTTGGTTATCCCTGCTGCCGTGAGCCACCGTTGGAGTGGTCCTTGCAGCATCTTGTCCTTGAAATCCTCAAAGATAAGTCCCTCGCCCCGTTCTCCCAGCAGTCCATAGGCTTCATCACTGATGGGGTTATGCACTATTTCTTTGGTTTTCTGCATACGGGTGGTAACGAACATCCTGCCGTTGGTGTATGGTTGTATCTGCTGCCACGTGAGCTGTCTGATGTCGCTCTTTCTCAGTCCCGTAAGACAGGCGAAAAGAAAAGCTTTTTTCAAGACCTCCTCCTCACAGGGTGTTTCGGCAAGCCGTATCAGTTCCTCTTGGCTCAAATGCTCCCTGATGGTGGGAATGCACTCGATGCGGTCTAAGAAGCCGTTTGGGTTCTCCTTTATCTTCCTGTCACGGTAAGCGGTGTGCAGCACGGCACGGAAAGTTGACCAATAGCCTGCTGCGGAGTTGATGTGCAGCTTTTGGTTGGTGTGGATGGATTGGGGTGCATCAAGCAGGTATTCCATGAACTTGCGGCACAAATCCACATCCACCTCCTCAAAGGTGCATTTGCCGTTCACGAACCGCTGGAAATGCTTGTATACGTGCTGCCACTTGATATTCTTGCGGTCAGCCAGTCCTTTGAAATAGGCAAGGAAATCGCCCTTCATCTTGGTCTTGTCAAAAAAGCCGTTGTTTTCATTGAAAATGGCTTCGTAGCGCTGGTTGCGCAGGATGACCGCTTTCTTCATCATGCGTGCGTTGAAGTCCCGTTCCTGCTGGTTTGCAGGTTTGGCGAAGATGTAAATTCCTAAGGCTTCACGTGTAATCACTCTCATGGTGACATTGTCACGGTAGCCGGGATAGTAGTCAAGGCATAGTGAATACTGTGTCCCGTTCTTAATCTTGCGCTTACGCAAGGTAACTGTTTTGCATTTACTCATAATAATTATGTTTTAATTGGTTGTATACATTTTGGAGTTGTATCCATGTTTCCGATGGCAAAGGAACAACGTGAAATATCCGTGAATACCTCCACGATACATCATTTTGAAATAATTTTCGATAATCCCGATTTTTCACGGTTATTTGTTCCTTTCAGCCATGACACGCTCCACATCTGAGCGCAAAAGCAGGTTTTTCACACCCACCTTTATCTTTTCGATGTGCTTCACCTTGACGATATGGCAGATGTTGGCTGACGAAAGACCATAGATTTGCTGCACCTGCTCAACGGTATAGTAGCGTTCATCGTTCACAAGGTCAGTTCTGCGGAGTTCGTTCAAATGTGATTTGGAGTAATAGGTACGCCCGTACTCTCTTTTAGTGGGGATCTTATGGCGATAGGTGTAGGCACGGAGTGCGGTCGGCTTCATGCCGAACAGTTCCTCCACCTCCTCGGTCAGTAGCCAGTCGGTAATTTCGCTAATATCAACTGCCACACCGAAAAACTCGTCAATATGCTTCTTGCTGTAATAGTTCTTTCCTGCGATACGGCAGATGGGGATATGGTTACGCTTGGCGGAAGTGTAAAGCCATGACTGCTTTACCTTAAAAAGGGACATCACCTCCTCGCCCGAATAGAAGTCCAACACTTCTTCGCTTTCCTTTTCCCTTTTTTCTCTTTTGGCAGGTAAGGAAGATGAAGATGATTTCCTTGGTGTGGAGGTGTTGCCGGGCAGGATGCGGTGATAGGGATTGCCCTCCAACATCTGCTCGATGTCGGCTCTGCGGATGAATGCCATGCGGTTGCTGATGCGTGAGGCTTTCAGCTTGCCGATGGCTACAAGTTTGTAAATGTACTGTCGGGAACAGCCCATGAGGATGGCTGCTTTGGAAAAGGTGAGATACTCCTGATGCTGTATCTCCATCAAGGGTTGGGCGACTTTGAAGAGGTTGTTCTTCTGCATCACTCTGGCTCGTTTGGCTTCTGCCTGACAAGCCTCACTGCAATATCTTTGCATACCGCTTCGGGTTACAAAGGACTTGCCGCAAAAACTGCATTTTCTGGTTGCTTTCATACCGTTTTATCGTTTAATGGTTCATTTCTTCAATCCTATATCTCTGAAATGGTAAACGGATGTGAACGGAAGTCAACCATTGTCGCTTTTCTACACAGTGTGACTGTTTCCGCATATCGGGGCGGTTATTGTCGCTTGTCGTAAACGGTTGTAAACCCTTGTCAACTGTCTGCACGGTGTGACAAAAAACAAGCCCCGCAAATTCTCCACGTCAGAAATACGTCTCAAAAATATGTGGAAATTTGGGAAGCGACAAATGGCAACCGAAAAGTGTTAAATTTTAGAATATGCTGGTAATTAAAGATTTACACTCGGATATTTCTGATTAGTTTTGGTTGTTCTATGGTTATAAATACAAGAATAGAACTCGGATTTTTTTACGATGGAGCAGGTATTGATATATGTGACATAAATAAAAATGGAACTCCTGATTTATTAATGATGGTCTATGATGCCCCAGAAGGAGAAAATTCATTTCGATATCAAATTGCTTTCGACCTACAATCAAATGGCAACTATTTGAGTCTATCACCCGTATATGAAGTTCCAGGATTAGGTCATGATGGAGATGGAGCAGGAGTTGCAGTTGGTGATATTGACAATAATGGTACATTGGATATCCTATTTATGGCATTAGATGCTCCCTCTGGTAAAGATAAATTCGTATATGAAATACTACCTGATATAGATAAGTATGGTAACTCTTATGCAAAACCTATATATACCCCTCGTTTCCCTGACTCTTTATCACCGTGTGACACTGGACAAGGACTGTCTCTTATACACATCTCCGAGCCCACGAGACTGCAGCTAATCTCG
>ENA-OZGD01000674-OZGD01000674.1-human-gut-metagenome-genome-assembly--contig:-NODE-674-length-13701-cov-4.204675_pt1 | contig 13701 bp, 10 predicted proteins | sample MGYA00244653_ERZ653652 | MGnify/ENA primary metagenome ERZ653652 (study PRJEB26926, sample SAMN06164983) | human gut metagenome | biome: ENVO:00009003; feature: ENVO:2100002; material: ENVO:00002003... | reverse complement strand
AGGTAATCCGGCACGCAGGTAGAAGGATGCCTTGTGCGGGGTGTTGTATTTCAGATAGCTTCCGAAGTCGCCATGGCATTCTTCCAGGGAATCTCCATCCCATACCAGACCAAAATTTCCGCGCACTTGCTTGATGAAATCGTCGGCATTCATAAAGCCATGCCATATGATGTTCTTGTCTTTTGCCACGGCATCATAATCTTCCATGTTTCCATAAAGATGAAACTTAAACTGGTAATCCAGTTCCTGCATCTTCAGGATAAAGGCGTTTTTGCGCAGGTTGAGTGAGCCGGCATATACGATATTCCATACCTCGTTGGGCTGGTGCTTCTTGTCTGCTGCAACGGATAGCGACAGGTAATCATGGAATCCCAGGGCTCCGATAGGCTTTTCCAAGCCATGCTGTTCAAGCCACAGCTTCATCGCCTGGTTGGTGGCGATGATATAGTCGGTGTGGCTCAGGCGTTTCAATTCCTGGGCTACGGTTAGTTTCTTTCGTCGGAAACTGCCCAAATCATGAATTAGGGAAATGGTTTTGGCTCCTTTGAGGTGTGCCATCTTGCAGATGAAGGAGAAATATTTCTTTACGGGATATTGCAGTACGATGACATCTCCTTTCTGAATGCGAGAGCAGGCGATGAGGGTACTCGCCAGGTTATAGAAGAAGGCCAGGATTTTATTGTTGTCGATTTTGCAAGGCAAGCCGATGCTTGCTGCCCCCATCGAGTGCAGTACCTTTTCGTAATCAGTCTTTGCCTTGTTGCCAGCACTTGTCTGATTGTAATAAGTGCGGCTGATATAACATAATCTTCTTTCCTTCATATAGCCTATTGATTAAATCCTTGTGATAGTATCGAATTACATCTCTTTTGGCACAACTTTCCCCTTCACCACTTCATATCGCTTGTCAAACTCCTCCTTGGTTCGCTTCCATCTGTTATGCGTCCATAAATAATAAGGTGGATTCTTGCGGATGGTTTCTTCCAGCATCTGGAAGAAGCGGCGGGTAATCTCGTGCTCCGGCAGGGAGTTCGGATTGCGGGTGATGAGTTTGTAGGTTGCTGTATAGTAGCCGCGCTTAGGGCGCGACATCTCTACATAGAACACGGCATCGTTCATCTTCCTCATGATTCTCTCACCGCCAGTAAATACTGGGGTTTCGGGATGGTTGAGGAAAGGAAGCCACAGGTGGATGTTTTCCCACTTGGGACCCTGGTCGCTGATGTAGCCGAAGATGCTGCGGATGTTCTTGCGTTTGTAGTCTACGAGATAGCGGAGGATGTCCTTCTTTGGGACAGGCACTCCGTTTTCTTCGTGAGAGCGGATGCGCTTGAAGAGTTCATCGAAGGCTTGGTTACGCAGAGGATGATAGATGAGGCCTATGATGCGGGTTTTAGGCAGTTTGATGCCTACACATGAGAGCCACTCCCAGTTGCAGTAATGACCGAGGATGGCTGCCACATCCTGACCTTCCTGGAAACATTGTTCCACTTCTTCGCTGTTATATACCTTGAATCGGCGGCGAAGTTCCTTATCGCTGATGCTCAGAAGTTTAACTGCCTCGAAGAAGTAATCGCTGAACCAGCGGTAGAATTTCTTCTCGATGTCAACAATCTCTTCTTCTGATTTCTCAGGGAAGGAGCTGGTGAGATTCTTACGCGCAATACCTCTGCGGTACTTGATGACGTAATACATCATGAAGTACTCGAAGTCGGCAATGCAATAGAGCAGCCTGAAAGGCAGCAGCGATATTGCATAAAAGAATGCATAAACAATCTTAACCATCTGTAAAACTATAAATTCTTAACTATTAACTATTTACTCAATTACACCTGCTGCATATCATGCAACTTCTTGTAATATCCGTCTTTTCTAATCAGTTCATCGTGGGTACCGCGCTCCACAATCTTACCCTCGTGCAATACGCAGATTTCATCGGCATGCTTGATGGTACTCAATCGGTGAGCCACAGCCACGGTGGTACGGGTTTTCATCAGTTTCTCCAAGGCATCCTGAACCAGGCGCTCGCTTTCGGTATCGAGGGCTGATGTTGCCTCATCGAGGATGAGGATAGGAGGATTCTTGAGGATGGCACGGGCGATGCTGACACGCTGGCGCTGGCCACCGGAAAGTCTGCCGCCTCGGTCTCCGATATTTGTATCGAAACCATGCTCCGACTTGGTAATAAACTCGTAAGCATTGGCTATCTTAGCTGCATTGGCTATTTCTTCATCCGTAGCATCGGTCTTGCCGAATCGGATGTTGTCCTTGAAGCTTGCATTGAAGAGAATAGCCTCCTGGTTTACATTACCTATCAGCTGTCGGAGATCGTGCACGCAGAGGTCCTTCACGTTGATACCGTCGATGAGCACTTCGCCCTCCTGTACATCGTAGTAGCGAGGAATCAGGTCGAGCATCGTACTCTTTCCGCTACCGCTCTGACCCACCAGTGCGATGGTCTTTCCCTTAGGAATCACCAGGTTGATATCCTTCAGCACGTAAACCAGTTCATCATTCTGATGGTCGGTATAGGCAAAGGAAACATGGCGGAACTCTATCTGATGTTCGAAGCTGCTGATATGCTCAGGGTTCTCCTTATCCTTGATTTCCACCTCAGCCTGCAGAATCTTGTCGATACGCTCCATACTTGCCAATCCCTTTGGGATATTGTAACTCGCCTTGGAGAATTCCTTCAGTGGGTTGATGATGCTGTAGAGCATCACGAGATAGAAGATGATGGTAGGACCGTCGATTCTACCGTAATCCAGAACCAGGATACCGCCAAACCACAATACCACTACGATGAGGATGGTTCCCAGGAACTCACTCATCGGGTGTGCCATCTGCTGGCGGATATTTACGCGCATGATGTTGTCGCGGTAGCTGCTGTTAACCTGATTGAAACGCTTGTTCATCTTTTCTTCTGCACAGAACGCCTTGATGATGCGCAAGCCGCCCAGGGTTTCTTCTACCATACTCATCGTGTCGCTCCAAAGTGCCTGTGCCTCGATACTGTGTGCCTTCAGTTTCTTGCCCACTACTCCCATGAACCAGCCGAAAGGTGGTACAAAGAGAATGGTGAAGAGGGTGAGCTGCCAACTGATGCAGATCAGCGTAACGAAATAGAAGAGAATCAGGATAGGGTTCTTGAAGAGCATGTCGAGCGACGACATGATGCTGTTCTCCACTTCCTGCACATCACCGCTCATGCGGGCAATGATATCTCCCTTGCGCTCCTCGCTGAAGAAACCGAGCGAGAGACTGTTTATCTTCTGGTAAATCTGGTTGCGGATGTCTCTTACGATACCTGTACGAATAGGTATGATGGTGGCTGACGAGAGGAAATAGGCTCCCGTCTTGAGGAATGTCATGAAGGCTAGGAATATGCCGATGACCAAAAGGGCTGTTGATGCACTATGGACAACAATAAACTCCTGAATATAATAATACAGGTTATTGGTTGCAACCTCCTTGATGCTACCCCAATCTCCATTCCAGTGCATATACTCGTTGACACGGATACCACCATCTACTTTGAACAGGATTTGCAGGATTGGTATCAAGGCTGCAAACGAAAAGATGTTCAATACCGCAGACAGGATATTGAACAGGATTGACAGTCCCAGATACTTTTTGTATGGAGGGACGAATCGGCGTAAAATTTGCAAGAATTCCTTCATAGGTGCAAATATAGTGCTTTTTAAGAAAACCGCCAAACTTTTGGCGGTTTTTCTTGTTTATATTCTGTTTTTTCTTTCAGAAGAGTCTTTTTATTCAGAAAAAGCTGTTCTGAAGAGTTTGGTTTTACTCCTTTACTTCTTCTCCGAAGAGAGTAGCAGAGGTAGAACCGGTGATGCGAACCTTCACGAACTCTCCGATGTGGTGGTTGCCCTTATCGATGACAACCGCCTTGTTCTGTTCTGTTCGACCCATCATCTGCTCGCGGCTACGCTTGCTGAAGTTCTCGATGAGGATGGTGAATACCTTGCCCTCATCCTTCTTGTTCTGTTCGGCGCTCACCTCGGTTTGCAACTTGATAAGTTCGTTGAGGCGGGCTATCTTAGTTTCCTCAGAAACGTTGTCTGGCAGGTGCTTGGCTGCGTAGGTGCCCGGGCGCTCTGAATACTTGAACATGAAGGCGCTGTCGAATCCTACTTCCTTCACCAGCGAGAGGGTTTCCTGATGGTCTTCCTCGGTCTCGTCGTGATAACCCACGAAGATGTCGGTGGTGATGCCGCAGCCTGGAATGATGCGCTTGATATCGGCGATGCGCTGCAGATACTCCTCACGGGTGTATTTGCGGTTCATCAGCTTCAAAATCTTGTTGCTTCCGCTCTGTGCCGGGAAGTGGATGTGCTTGCAGAGGTTTGGCTCTTCGGCAATGGCGTGGAGGATGTCCTCGGTCATATCCTCTGGGTTAGAGGTGGTGAAGCGCACTCGCATATCCGGTACAGCCTGGGCTACCATGTGGAGGAGCTCGGCAAAGGAAAGACTGCCTTCCTCGCGCTTGCCCGATGGCGAGAGACCATAACTGTTTACATTCTGTCCCAGCAGGGTAACCTCCTTGAAGCCACGCTGCTGCAAATCGCGAACCTCACGCAGGATGCTCTCAGCATCGCGGCTGCGCTCACGTCCACGGGTATAAGGCACGATGCAGTAGTGGCAGAAGTTGTTGCAACCACGCATGATGCTTACGAAACCGCTCACTCTGTTGCCACCGATGCGCTGAGGTACGATGTCACGGTAAGTCTCGGTCTTAGAGAGTTCGATGTTGATGGCGTTGGTTCCCATCTCGCACTGCGCAATCATATCCGGCAGGTTGAGATAGCTGTCTGGTCCGCAAACGAGATTGGCATAGTGGTTCTGGATGAGGTCATCCTTCACGCGCTCTGCCATACAGCCCAAAACGCCGAGAATCACCTTTCTTCCCTTTTTCTGCTCTGCATGCAGGGTGTCGAGGCGATGATAAATCTTGTTCTCTGCATTCTCGCGGATACTGCAGGTGTTCAGGAAGATGGCATCAGCCTCTTCTTCTTTCTCACAAATTTCGTAGCCAGCCATCTGCATCACAGAGGCAACTACCTCACTGTCTGCCACGTTCATCTGGCAGCCATAAGTCTCAATAAATAGTTTCTTCATTGTTCTAGATGAATTCTATTCGTTTATAATGTTATTGTAATTAAAATATGTAACTATCTGAATCTCAGTCGCGAAGAAGGAGTATGATGCTCTATCATTCCCTTCGATACTGCCATCAATGCAAAATAGATGACGACGGCAGAGATGAGGCCGGCGATGGCATCGATGAGATAATGCGCCTGAATATATACGGTAGCCAGACACAGGAAGATGTAGAATGGCAGCATCACGTATAGCATTTTTCTGTTGCCGGCATGCCAGACCAGGAGCATGCAGATGGTGCTCACGCCCACATGCGAACTTGGGAAAGCGGCTGTAGGACGCTCGCCGGCGTTCTTGGCGTCTTCTACAAGCTGGTAGAAGATTCCATCGGTGTAGCCCGGTGTCGGCAGGCAGTTGGTATGGGTATTGAAGTAATCGCCCAAAGCCGGGAAGATGCCTTTGGTTATTTCTGATATCCCTACTGCATCAAAGTAGAAGGTCGGACCCGCTACCGGTACATAGATGTAGATGAGATAGTAGATAAAGAAACTGGTGAGCATGACGAATGCAGCTCTTTCAGCCTCATAATATCTGCAGAAGAAATAATAGAATGAAACCAATGCAATCATCGGATAATACATAAAGTAGCCCATCGACATCAGTTCGCTTACTACAGCCCAAGGCAGGGCTTTGGCAAAGAGCAGGGCGGGTTGACAGCCGAAAAGATCCTGCTCCCAACCTGCAAAGATATGGTCGAGATTTGGGAACATGCGGTTGATTTCGTAGGTGTCGGGATACCACCAGGCAAGCAAAGCCATCTGGGCAATGATGCGCACCATCTTGGTGATGCGGCAAGGTATCATGCGGTATACTGCCCAAAGAGCGATGGTCATGACGAGCACTCTCAGTCGTCCCCAAAGCATAGCTTCCGGGTTTACGAGTTTGGTATAGGTAAAGAGCATGGTGATAATGGTGATTGCCATATATCCCAGCATGACCCATTCCAGTGTCATCAGTCCCTTCTTCGGGTTCTTGTCTATCTTGAAATAATCTTTTATCACGCTTCTTATTAGTTTATAATTTACAGCCATCCGTTATCCTTGTACCACTTGATGGCGAGCTTCACACCTCTTTCCAGTGGATAATGAGGATGATAGCCCAGTTCATCCATGGCTGGCTCAATATCACATCGCCAGTTGCGCTGTTTCAGAATGTTGTACTTATCATTGTTCAGGGCCGACATCTTGCCCGTCATCCTTCCGAGATACTCTCCGAAGAAGGTTACGATGCGCAACACCCAGACAGGTGCCTTGATGCGTAGCATCCAAGGATTGCCTAACTCCTTTTTTATCAGGTCGCTGAAGGCAGCAGACTGATATACTTCTCCATCGCTGAGGAAGTATTTCCTGCCGTTCATTCCATGATCCAGAGCCAGGAATACAGCCTGTACCACGTCCTGTACATATACAAAAGTGATGTCCTGACGCTTGAATCCTACAGCAAAGTCAACATGTTGCTTGATGCTCTGCGCCATGAGAAAATAATCTTTCTCCCTAGGACCATAAACTCCTGTAGGGCGGAGGATGATATAAGGGAAGTTATTGCCGATGCTGTCCAGATAGCGTTCTGCCTCCAGCTTACTCTTTCCGTATGCAGTATTTGGCTTAGGAGTATCATGTTCTGAGATTTCCTGATAAGGCTGCTCTTCGCGGATGGCTCCAAAGATGCTGAGCGAACTGACAAAGACAAATCGCCTGATAGGCATCTGGAGGCGCAGAAGGACGTTCACCAGATGCTTGGTTCCCTCTGTGTTTACCTTATAAAAGTCCTCTGCATGCAGGCACTTCGTTGCGCCGGCTGCATGCACTATATAGTCGAACTCGTGCGGGGCGAGTTCTTTCTCCAACTCTTCCTCTGAAGAAAGATTGAGATTGATAAAATGGATGCGCTCGTCTTGCAGATACTTTCTGGAACTGGTAGGGCGTACTGCCGCCCAGGTTTCCATGCCCTGTCTTAAGGCCTCTTCCACGATGTAGCTGCCGATAAAGCCCGACGCACCCGTTACTAGAATCTTCATTAATTATTTATAAAATTGCAATTTTGGCTGCAAAGATACTATTTTTTCATGAGTTATCCGCCATGTTATGCTAAAATTATTTTAAATTCTTTCGTTTCTTCATCAGAAAGTATTATCTTTGCAGCTATGACTCAAGTTTCAGGTTTTATATTGTCTCCTGTAGATGCAGTTTCGAATAGATTCACGAAAATCTTCGAGCTCTCTACCAGCGGTTTTAATGTCCTGCTCCGTGCCAAGCGCAACGGTCAGTGGTGGATATTGAAATCGTTGAAGCCTGATGTGTGTCATGATTCTACCTTCCTGCAGCTTCAGCAGAAGGAATATGATATTCTTGCCCGTCTTGACCATCCCGGTATTGTGAAGGTGGAGGGGTTGGAAGAAGTTGAGGGATACGGCAGGTGTATCGTGATGGAATGGATAGATGGCGTGACGCTTGATGAGTGGCTTGCCCAGAAGCATTCCGGTTTGGAGCGCCGGCAGATTGCCCGCCAGCTTTTGCTGGTGATGGAGTATGTGCACGAACAGCAGATTGTGCATCGCGACCTGAAACCTGCCAATATCATGATAGCCCGTAACGGAGGTACGCTCAAGTTGATTGATTTCGGGCTCTCTGATGCCGATAGCTATACCATTCTGAAGAGCCCTGCCGGTACCGAAGGGTATGTTTCGCCTGAGCAGCAGGAGGAGAGTGTGCCTGATGTGCGCAATGATATCTACAGCCTGGGAGTCATCTTGAAGGAGATGCGGCTGGGATGGTCTTGCCGTTGGGCTGTCAAGAGATGTTTTCTTCCTTTAGAGTATCGGTATCCTAATGTGTTAGCTTTAAGGATGCATATTCAGTCGCTTCATCGTCGCCTAATAGCTTTAAACTGTCTTCTCGCTTTTTTAGTTTTGGGCACATCAGGTATTGTTTTATATAATAAGGTGGTAAAGCCAGAGATACTATACGATGTGGTTGCTCAGTTTACTGTAGGCAACCTGGTGTATAAGTCTTGGGGTGGTGGTTTGGTTACTGTAAGTGCTGCCAATGACCGGGATTCTGTCATCGAGATACCTGCTACCGTGAAATATAAGGGTATGGATTATCGTATAGATGAGTTGGAGGATAGTGCCTTTGCTGCTCACCCTTTCTTGAAGCGGGTCGTGATGCCTGATAATCCCAAGTTGCATGTGATGAAACATATCTTTGCTGGCAGTCCTAATCTGGAGGGTATATATTTCCGTAGCAAGACACCACCTATGTTGGGCAATGCAATCTGGAGGGTGACGATGGATGATATCTTTGAGACTCCTAGTTTTGGGAAGATTGTTCTCTATGTTCCTAAGGGTAGCAAAGATGCTTATTGCCGTTCACCGTGGGGGCGCTTTACTTATATTGTGGAGTTTGAGAAATGACAACGATAAAATTAAAAATGGCACTCCCTGGTTTTGAGGGGATGCCATTTCTTTGTTAAAAGGATATGGTTTGAGATTCATATAGAATCTCAGACCGCAGGGATGTTATATCTGTCCTGCTCTAATATCCTGGGTTCATAGAAAATGATTCAAATGACTATAAATACGCTTTCAGATTTTATTTTATCTCCCAAATCAATCTTTACTTTCTGGCTGCAAAAATACATAAAAAGAACGAAAGTAGATTGGTTCAAAACGGTTTAATTTCAGTTTATTGCAATAAAAGGTACATTTTTTGTGGGAAAAACGGCAAATATTGCTTATCTTTGCAATCTGTAAAAAGCAAATAGATGAATATATAATGATGGAAGATTATAAAAAAGAAGATTTTGATAGACTCAAGAATGAGGTCGAAACGCTGGTGGGACGAAAGATCGTTTCACCAAGGGATTTTGATTTCCTTTCCCGACAGATAGAGGGTTATACCCAGGAAACGGTTTCGGTGAGCACGCTGAAGCGTCTGTGGGGATATGTGGCATGTTCCTGCAAGCCGAGCAGGTTCAATCTGGAATTGCTCTCCCGCATGGTGGGATATCCCAGCTGGAATGCGTTCGTAGAGAGTAAGGATGCTGTTGCTTCCAGCCGATTCTTTATCAAGAGCAAGCTGATTGCTGATGCTCTTGTCGTAAATGATCTGGTTAGACTGACCTGGCAGCCCGGCCGTATTCTTACAATCAAGTATTTGGGAAATGACAATTTCAAGGTGATGGAATCGCTGAACAGCAAACTGGCTGCCGGGGATACGTTTACCTGCCACCAGTTTGTGGCTGATGAGCCTCTTTATCTTTCCAACCTGAACCATCCCGGCATTCCTCTCTGCAACTATGTGGCAGGACAGAATGGAGGCATCAAGTGGAATGTTCTTGAAGGATAAACTGTACGGTTCTTTCACCAATCGGGTAGGAGGTAAATGCCTCTTATGAGTAACATTTACCTCCTACCCGATTATATATAAAAAATTGAGGTGTTATGCTTCATGCTGTCTTACACCCATGCGGGCCTCTACTACGTTTACTACATAGTCGCCGAGTTTCTCGCATTCCTGGATGATATCCATATACATGGTACCGATGGCGTAGGTATAGAGATGGTTGTTCACATCGTTGATGTTCTGGCTCTTCAACTGATTGCGATAGTTGTTGATTTCGTTCTCGATGTTGAAAGAGAGGTTGGCATCGTTGTCTCCCTTATGACCTACGAGTGTGATGTTCATTTGGGTAAGGGCATTGTCGGTAAGTTCCATCATCTGGTGCATGTGCTCATACTGTGAAGTGATGAAGTCTTCCTTGCCCTTGAAACGGCGGTTCAGCGTGCGTGCGATGTTGAAGCAGCTGTCACCGATACTCTCGATTTCAGAAATCTCACGGAGCATGGCACGAATCTTTGCCTTGGTCTCGTCAGAAAGATGAGAATCGCTCACCTGGTCAAGATACTTGGCAATCTCTATCTCCATGTTGTCAGAGATACCTTCGTATTTTTCGATGCGGCTATAGAGTTTTACAAACTTTTCTTCATTGGTCTCGCCAAGAAGCGTCTTCACCATGCCGAACATGCGCTGGATGCGCTCTGCAAAACAATGGATTTCCTTCTGTGCCTCCAAGACTGAGATTTCCGGTGTCTTCATGATACCGCTCTGGATAAAGCGCAGGCGGAAGTCGTCCTCATCGGTATTCTTCTTAGGACGGATAATCTTGCATACCAGCTTCTCTATCTGTGGAATGAACCATACCAGGATAAAGGTATTGGCGAGGTTGAAGGTGGTATGGAAGGCGGCAAGCACAAAGGATAGCTTGGTTGCATTGGCTACGAAATGAGGATCAGTCTTCTCCATGGCATCGTCGAAACCTACCCAGCCGCAAACCAGATGGATGAACGGGTGGAATATGCAGAGTATCCAAAGCACACCGAAGATGTTGAATACCATGTGCGCCATCGCCGCTCTCCGGGCCTGGGTGTTGGCGGTGAGCGCTGCCACGTTGGAGGTTACGGTTGTTCCGATATTCTCACCCATCACAAGCGCAATACCCTGATAGATAGGCAATACGCCGGTAGAGCAGAGTATCATCGTAATCGCCATGACGGCTGCCGAACTCTGCACGCACATAGTGAGTATACTACCGATAATCAGAAAGGTGATGGTGGTCTGGAAACTGTGAGGGTCGAAACTTGCAAAGAATTCAAGAACCGGCTGATTATGAGCCAGATCCATGTCGTCGGCAGCGTCAGATGTGTATAAGAGACAGGATCCATGTCGATACCGGTTTGGCGTAAAGTTCCCAAACCGAGAAACATAAAGGATATACCGAAGATGAAGTCGCCGATAATCTTGCGCTTCTTGCTGTAAATCAGGATGATGGCGATGAAGAACGCCGGCCATACAAAATCTGTGATGTTAAACGAGAAACCGGCACTCATGATCCATGCGGTGAGCGTGGTTCCTATGTTGGCGCCCATGATAACGGAGATAGCCTGGGCTAGGGTAAGGAGACCGGCATTAACGAATGATACGGTCATCACTGTTGTGGCTGTAGAAGACTGCACCGCTGCGGTGATGAGCGTACCCGTGAGGATGCCCGTCAAACGGTTGGTGGTCATTGTTCCTAACACATGGCGGAGCTGTGGTCCTGCCATCTTCTGCAAACTGTCGCTCATGGTCTTCATACCGAACATCAGTAGGGCGAGTGCTCCAATAAGCTTAAAAAATATCCAAATCGACATATAATAACTTAATTAATGTTGTCAAATACATCTGGTTTCCGAATTTCTTCGTAACTTTACACTCTGTAGGCGTCTCTCTTCTAAAAAGAGTAAGCCGATGCTCAAAAAGCACCTTTGGGGGCTTCGAGAGCGGGTAGATTAGTTTAATTTTGTAACATAGTTTTAATACAAATGAAACAAGTAATTCAAATCCGTTGCAAAAATAATAAAAAATCTCAGAAAGTAGAAATCGGAAGCACACTTTTTGATATTTTTTCTGCATTTGACCTTAAAATGACCCACGGACCGGTGTCTGCAAGGGTAAATAACAAGGTTGAAGGCATGCATTATCGTGTTTATAATTCTAAAGATGTGGAATTCCTTGATATGACTTCTTCATCCGGTTCGCGTGCATATACCCGTACCCTCTTCTTTGTTCTCTGCAAGGCGGTACAGGATATTTATCCTGCTACAGATGTGGTGATTGATATCCCCGTATCGAATGGTTTCTACGTAGATATCCGCCTGGGCAGACCTGTTGTAGATGAAGATGTGAACATCATCCGCCGTCGCATGCAGGAGATTATCGATGCCAGGATGCCGATACGCCGCTTCACCGTGCCTACCGAAGAGGCAGTTGCGCTGTTCCAGGAGAAAGGGGATGTTGAGAAGGTGAAACTGCTCAAGACGTCGGGCTCTATCTATACTACCTATTATAAAATAGGTGATTATGTAGATTATTACTACGGCACGCTGCTCACCAATACCTCGCAGCTCTATCTCTTCGGGCTGGAGAAATATTATGATGGCATGCTCCTGCGCATTCCTTCGCTCAAGAACCCGGATGTGCTGGGCGAAATGACCCGACAGGACAAGATGTTTGAGATATTCAAGGAGCATCATCGCTGGCAGAGTATCCTGGGCATCAGGACTGTAGGCGATTTTAACCAGGCGATAGATGCCAATCATTCTACCGACATCATCAATATCAGCGAGGCGCTGCAGGAGAAGAAGATTGCCAAGATTGCTGAGGAGATTGCCAGCCGCAAGGGCGTGAAACTGGTGCTGCTGGCAGGTCCTTCTTCTTCGGGCAAGACCACTTCGTGCAAGCGCCTGAGCATACAGCTTGCCGTAAACGGATTGAAACCGCTCCAGATTTCGCTCGATGATTATTTCGTAGATAGGGAGAAAACGCCGAAGGATGCTTCGGGCGAATATGATTATGAGAGCATCTATGCCCTGGATCTCGATCTGATCAACGAGCAGTTCAATGCCCTCTTCCGTGGTGAGGAGGTAGAATTGCCGAAGTATGATTTCCAGAGCGGAAAGAGTAAAAAGAGCGGCAACAAGCTGAAGATGAACGATAACAATGTGCTGGTGGTAGAGGGTATTCATGCATTGAACCCTGAACTGACGGCTCACATCCCGCAGGAGCAGATATTCAGAGTATATGCTTCGGCGCTGACCACGATTCTTCTGGATAATCACAATTATATCCCGACGACAGACAACCGTTTGCTCCGCCGCATCATCCGCGATTACAAGTATCGGGGTGTCTCTGCCCAGGAAACCATTCATCGCTGGCCTTCGGTAAGGGCGGGTGAGAACAAGTGGATATTCCCATTCCAGGAGAATGCCGATGCGATGCTCAATACGGCGATGCTTTATGAGCTGGCTGTAATCAAGACGCAGGCAGAGCCGCTGCTGCAGCAGGTTCCGGAGAATTGCGAGGAATATGCTGAGGCTTACCGGTTGCTTAAGTTCCTGAAATACTTCAAGGGTATACCTTATAATAATCTGCCGCCTACTTCGCTTCTGCGAGAGTTCCTGGGGGGCAGCTCGTTCCATTATTAAAGGTTTTATCTTTCGGAGATAAGTTGGCTGTTTGAGTAGGACAGCCAACTGGCAGAAGCCGGACAGCCGACTAGCGCCTTATCCGCTAGTCGGCTATTTGTCTTTAACAGTCCTCGGAACTGGGTTTATCTGATATCCTTTTAGACGTCTGATTTTCTTTTTTATGCGATAGACGAAAAACTCTTCACTCTTCACCAAATGCTCCGAACCCCCTGTGTTTATCGGCATTCCGAGGGGTGAAGAGTGCTCGGGCACTCTTCACCCACTCTTCACCACTCTTCACCTTCTGTTGCAGCGGTCTTGTACCTCTTTTTAATTGAACTTTCGTAAGTTTTGCCCCACACGCCCTGGGCTAGGAGCTTTTGGGTCTTCAGCCCGTACTTGAACCGCATGCGAAAGTTCAGTTTTTTTAATGTCTGTTGGTGAAGAGTGGTGAAGAGTAGGTGAAGAGATAAAAACAACTCTTCACCCCTCGGAATGCCGATAAACACAGGGGT
>ENA-OZGD01000662-OZGD01000662.1-human-gut-metagenome-genome-assembly--contig:-NODE-662-length-13892-cov-12.368866_pt1 | contig 13892 bp, 10 predicted proteins | sample MGYA00244653_ERZ653652 | MGnify/ENA primary metagenome ERZ653652 (study PRJEB26926, sample SAMN06164983) | human gut metagenome | biome: ENVO:00009003; feature: ENVO:2100002; material: ENVO:00002003... | reverse complement strand
CTGCACCTAAAACTTGCTTTCCGTTGAATAACAGCACGTTTACGATATCAGAGAACACATCATTGTAGGATTCCAGAATCTTTTCCGACGCGTCTTTTTCTGCCACAGACTCACTGCCTTTCTTTTTCTTATATTACCACAGCGCACAGATCGAATCAATCATATCCATGTAAACTTTTCAACACCTTTAAGCTGCACATTGCTGGCTGTCAGTGAGTCATAGAGATGTTCAGCATGGTATCACCTCGCATATGTGAGTCACTTGCTATTATTGCACCTTCTTTTCGCTCACAAAACAAGACGCAAAAAGCCCTCTGGCTTCCTATCACAGAAACCGGAGGGCTTTGTTCGCTTTATTGGTGCTTTCTCAAGCCCCCACGCAATCCCTTGCGGGGGGGGGGGGCTTGATCGCCGTCTGAGCGGGTGCCAAAATTGCAGAGCGTTCGAGGCAACGGCATAATTTTTCTTTTAACACGCTGTATCCCCAAAGAAAGGCTTCACTGTACTAAGAGAAACGCCGTTACGCTTTGCTTTTTCCTGCTCATAGGTCACACGAGTAGCTTCTTCAATAAAAGCTTTAACTTCCGGTGTTGCTGTTGACCATGTGACGTTAAAGCGTCTGCAGATCCGATAGAATGTGCAATAAAATGCTTCTCGCTCCGCATCACGCTGAAAATATTCTTTTGCACTCATCAATCTCACCTCATTTCAAGTAAGTCACAAAGATGTTCATTGCTGCCTCACCAGAGAGTTATAACGCGGTGCTCCACTTTTATGATAAATGGTACAAACTTTGCCATACAGACCCCTTTTCCCGCTAGAGCAAACTTTGAACTCGTAGCTTTATTATACTCAGTCATTCGTAATTTTTCAACCAGTCACCGTCACCCTCTTTTCAAATCTTTTTGTGTAAATATGTAAAATAAATATTGACAAATTTGGAAAAGCACATTTCAAAGCTGCTTGCATTTCTTTCCCTCACGCCCAGTGAACTGATGGGTGGCATCGCCAACCCTTTCACTGACTCTAAAACGTTGCGTGATGCGCTCCACCTCGATCTTCAACAATTGAGCCAACGATGTGGACTTTCCATTGATGAACTGCAAAAAATTGAAGCTGGCGAAGATGTCCCCCTCGCAGAACTGCGAGATGTCGCCTATTGCCTTGGAACCGGAGTAACTGGTGTACTGGGCGACGGTTATTTTCAAACTCCGGTAAGCAGCATGGATTACTTTGTCAAAAACGATCCAACAACAATCCATTCTCCCGGTGGATTTTGGGGACACTTAGGCATCTTAGTCCAAGGTCAGCCAAAATATTTGTGGTTTCCGATAACGGCCTATACCCGGCAGCTAGTTTATAAAAATAGCACTGAAAAATATATGGCCATTCCTTGTATGGACAACTCTCTTTTGCTGATCAACTGCGATAAAATTGAAGAGCTGGTGCTTCTTGATGAGGCCTGCGGCTCTCCTGTTGACATGGATTGGGACAGCACTGTAAGTGAGGGCGAAATTCCGGCGGTTGTGTATGAAGCGTTTGATGATTATATGACATACAAAGACGTCGGAGACACTCCTTCCCACTACGGTCTTTCCGCATTACTGGTAGGGGCCATCGACCACATTATTGATATTTGTAAAATCGATTCCGAAGCGTTCGCTTCTAAACTGAACACCGCCACTATTATATTCTCGAATGGTCGAATTCAGCACCTCTCTTTGTCTTACGATGTCTCGGACTCTTTAGCCACTGCTGTGCAGCAAATTTATGAAATGGGCGAATTACTTGATAATAGCATTGTAACGATTGAGGCCTGCGATGAAGTCGAGACTCTAATCAACTTCAAGAACATATCAATGATTCAACTTCCACTTGCAAAAATTGAGTGCGACATTAAGAGATTCCTGTCCGAGACGGATGATGCGTAACTGGGAATCAATTCATTGATAATCCACGATATAAAAACCGCCCCGATCTCCTGTCACGGAAATCGGGGCGGTTCGTTTGCGTTATGGGTTTTTATTCGCGCTTTTCAAGCGCTCGCACGATCACTTGCGGGGATTTTTGATCGCAGCCTGGGCGGGCGATAAAATTGCAGAGTTCTCCTTTCCAGAAATATCATTTCACTTTCCGTTGCGCCCGTGGTTCTTTTTTGTAAGCCCCGCGTATGCGGGGAAAAGTTCTGCTCCTCCTTGATGCGGGCGTTGTGGTCGGGATCACCCCCGCGTATGCGGGGAAAAGAGTGCGTGATAGCTTTTGTAAAGATATTCGATGGGATCACCCCCGCGTATGCGGGGAAAAGAACACTATGCGGGTCTGGACTATAACCCAATCAGGATCACCCCCGCGTATGCGGGGAAAAGGTTTGTCGGATGATGGGCATTTCGTCGCCTATAGGATCACCCCCGCATATGCGGGGAAAAGCTTCCGGTTTTTCATCCTCGAAGGGCTTAAAGAGGATCACCCCCGCATATGCGGGGAAAAGGCATAAAGCCTTGTAATCAACGGGTCAGAATGGGGATCACCCCCGCATATGCGGGGAAAAGCTTTCCTTTCTTCGGCATCATTAGGCTTCATTGGGATCACCCCCGCATATGCGGGGAAAAGACCGCGATGTGCCGTGATTTCGGCGTTTCCGAGGGATCACCCCCGCATATGCGGGGAAAAGCCCACCGAAGATGACGCCGCCGCACTCCCCTTAGGATCACCCCCGCATATGCGGGGAAAAGTCATTGTCCGGGCTGCTGGAGGTCCATGCCCGGGGATCACCCCCGCATATGCGGGGAAAAGTTTTGCAGACCATTTTGTCCGGCACTGAGATCGGGATCACCCCCGCATATGCGGGGAAAAGCTACCAGAACGGGGAAGCGGTCAAAAAAGATTAGGATCACCCCCGCATATGCGGGGAAAAGCCAGTGGGCCGGGGGTCTTGTCGTCTCTATCGGGGATCACCCCCGCATATGCGGGGAAAAGAGAGGTGCGCCCGTTTCTTTGATACGGTCGGCGGGATCACCCCCGCATATGCGGGGAAAAGGCAGTTTCTTTAACGTGCTGAATTGCGTCATAAGGATCACCCCCGCATATGCGGGGAAAAGCGACAGTTTCGCGCTTCATCATGATGCCAATGGGGATCACCCCCGCATATGCGGGGAAAAGTATTACACGCTTAGGCGAGATCAGCTTGCCGAAGGATCACCCCCGCATATGCGGGGAAAAGAAATAAATGGGGTGCTATAAGCCACTAATTAGGGGATCACCCCCGCATATGCGGGGAAAAGCGAATGACGCATTATTTGCTCAGCTCAAACAGACCGGCCTAACCATGCAAGAGTAGGATCACCCCCGCATATGCGGGGAAAAGTGTCAGTGGGCCCCAATAACGTCAAGAGGGTTAGGATCACCCCCGCATATGCGGGGAAAAGATGTTCATTCTTTCTACTACTTGGCTTTTCATGGGATCACCCCCGCATATGCGGGGAAAAGTTGGTTTATTGCTTCTCTTACGCAGTCGCTCTTGGATCACCCCCGCATATGCGGGGAAAAGCTTCATTGTCCGCTGCAGTGCCTTGGAAGTAAAGGATCACCCCCGCATATGCGGGGAAAAGTTCAATGCTCTTCCTGCTGAGCTGAAAGCCAAAGGATCACCCCCGCATATGCGGGGAAAAGTAGGATTGAAGGAAACACAAAGTTCAGCGAGCAGGATCACCCCCGCATATGCGGGGAAAAGCAACAACCAGCTCTGCCAGCGCCTTTGCCTGTGCAGAACTTATGAAAATCAAGGCATCCGTTCCCTTTTTATCATCGCTCTTAATGCCAACATATTTCAGAGCCTCTTTTGCCATCTTGTCTGCTTTCTTCTGTTCCGGGTCCAGCACAAGGATCTGCTCCTTCACCAGTTCTGCTGCCTTTTTGGTGCGCTTGCCCACATCCAGCTGAGCATTCTCCGCAAAGGCTGCGCGCATGGCGTGCTTCCATGCCTGCGAGGAAACTCTGGCGCGGAGCACACCGCCGTACACAGCCGTTTTGGGGCTGCCGGTATCGTCCCGGTTGATGCAGCTGGGCGGGACGGTCTGCAAAATGTGGAAATCAACATACAGGCGCTTATTCATGATCAATTCTCCTTTTCTTTCTCTTCCGGTGCAGGCTTCGGGTCGCGGTACAGGTCCTGTCCCCACCGCAGACGGACATTGGCAGGGGTCTGCACATACCGCGGGTCGGTGCATTGCAATTCATACAGGTCTGCCGCAAGTTGCGGATAGTCCAGCGGAATCGCGCCATCCTTTGCCGCGCTCAGCAACTGGATCATGCCCCGCAGATGGTGGCTGATCTCGGTGATTTCTTCTGCGGTGGCCAGTGCATTGAAGCGCCGGAGCACACTGGCCTCGGTCCAGTCCTGTCCGGCACTGTTCCGCTCTGCCAGCTGCCGCACCGCCCGGCCCAGCGTGTTGCCGGGGCAGTTCATGGGGCGGTCGTTCCCCTGCTGATGCACAGCATACAGGGTCAGGGCAAGGTAGACCGCCCACTCTGCCGCCGAGGGAGCACTGCGGCCCTGAAAGCTTTCCGGCATTCCCAGCAAAAAACTTCCCCACAGTTCCGGCAGCTCGCCGGGTGCGTGGCCGATGCCCCGACGCAGCTTTGCCAGTTCTGCCCGCCGCTGGTTGTCCGGCAGAGCCTGAAGCCTGTGCAGCTGCTGCGCCGCATATAGTTTGACGTCCTGTGTTTTCATACAATTCCCCCTTTATGGTTCTGTTTTGGGATAGATCTCCCAAAGCTTTGCGCGAAAACAGTTATAGGCCTTTGGCGAGGTATACAGGATGGTGCGCTCGGTCTTTTTATCCTTATCCACCACAATGCGGTGTCCCTTCAGGGCGGCATTTCCGGCCTCCATCACCATCTGTTTTCCCAGTTTTTCCGCGATGCTTCGCGCCTGCGCCTGCCAGCGCAGCGCTGCCTCATCCGGGTCGTCCTGCTCCGGGTCGATCGCCTGCAGCCACTGCCGGAAAGGCTGGTCCACTGCAAAGTAGAATTGTGCACGAACCGCGCCGCCTGCATTTTCATTCCGGTCACCGGCGGCAATTGCCAGTTCCTGCGCAAAATGTCCGACCAGCGCCGCTGTCTGTTCACAGCGCTCGATTTCTCTAACGATCCGGCTCTGCCATGGGCGCCCTATCTCATCCAGAATCCCTGCCTGAAAGGTCAGGCTGTCGCTGAAAGAATCATTTACAAAGAAGTCCTTATCGCCATATTGGACACCGGAGATGCGGAAATGTACCTTTCTGCGAGGATCCAGAAGTTTCAATCTCTTTTCCTGCAACTTTTCGATCCAGCATACAACGCCCGGTCGATGCCCGCTGTCCTGACAAAAGACTGCCGGGAACTCCCGCCAGAATTGTTTGGCCGGGTCATGACGACAGGGCACAAACACCACCGGTTCATTTTTCTTGATTGGCATCATGCGCCAGATGGTCATCTGTTCGGCAAAGACGTTTTCTCTGGGGAAGAAATCTCCTCCCAGCAGACAGAACCCATCCACATTCTCCCCTGTCCTGTGCAGCAACAGCCTTCTGGATTGCAGGGTGAGCAGCTGTGCCGGGTTATCCGGACAGCAAATTTCTGTCCGTTCCGCGCTCTTTGGTGCTTCCAATTCCCAACAGGGCTTGCTTTCACCCCAGCATTCCCGGCCGTCGCGCAGCAGCGTCAGGTTCAGCATCAGAGTCTCGTACAGATTATCGCCCTGTGCCTGAATAAAACCGATTTTGCCCAGCCACCCGGCTCCTACGGACGGAAGTCCCTTTCCTTTTGGCTTCGCGGAGGTATCATCATAGCCATTCACGCATAGCAGCCATCGCGCCGCCTGTGGATAGCTCAGCTGCTCCTTGCTCTGCCCCGCATACAGCGGAAAGAGTCGGAGTTTATTGCCACTTTCCGACATTTCACCGTTGAGTTTGGCCGCGCCGTATTCCGTGCCGATTTTTGCCTGCGGCACCTGCCAGAAGGGGTGTGTCGGGTGGAACAGCCAGAAGCGGTCCTTCCACTGCTCCAGATAGTCCCGGACAGGCTCTGCCGGGAAATGCCCAAGTTGCCACAGCTCGCTCCAGCGCTCCAGTGCATCATCGCTCTGTGCCAGCGGTTGGGGGTTTCCCTTTGCATCCACCCGGGAAAACACGGTGAACAGCACCGCCAGCAGCAGCCGCAGCACGGCGGCGTTCTGGGTGGGCATCTCGCCCGCAAGGTCCACATAATCCTGCGCCGACACCAGCGCCTCGGTCAGGGACACCTCCCGCACCGTGTTGTCCCGCAGCCGCACCCGTATCCACGGTTCGGTCAGCAGGTTGAATTCAATTTCCTTCATCCGTCTCCTCCTTTTGGTAATATAAGCCGTTTTCACAGTCATAACAAAGTTCCATGCCCGCAAGCCGGGCAGTCAGGTTTTCATCCAGCAGCAGGATCAGTTCTCCGTGCAGCAGCGGCGACAGCTGCCACGCCGCAAGGCGGCTGCGGTTATCCGCTTCCAACTCCCGGATGACCCTATCCACCTTCCACGCTTTGCCGAACACCGCCGGGAGCCGCAGCTTCTGCCGGGCAATCTTCAGTGCCGTTTCCGGTGGGGGCGGGCTGTCGGCAGCTACGGCACTGCCACCCTCCTGCCACGGCAGAAAGTGGATGCTGCCGTCTGCCCGACACTGCATTACAAGCACCTCTACCGAGGGGTCGCCGTCCCGCACTGCTGCACGCGCCGCCGGGTCGGAGCGGGCACCCTCGTTCTGCATCCAGTCGTCCAGCGTATTCAGCTGCGCCAGCCGGTGCGTTTCCGGCTGCGGCACAAGGTACGCCTCGGCGCGTGCTCTCTTTTTCTCCTGCGCCTTCTCATATACGCAGCGCATTTCCTCACCCTGCGCCTCGCCGGGAGCTTCCCGCTCCCAGCCGTAGACCTGCTGCACCAGCGGAGAGATTTCCTCCGGTAGCCGGATGCTCCGGGGCAGAAACTTCCGGGTACGCCAGAGCAGCCACTGTCCATATACCGCCTCGCTGCCCGCATCAAAGGCATCTTCCCCGGTGTCCAGCACCGCGCAGCAGGCCTGTTGCAATGGGGCGGGGCGGCTGCGGCGGTGACGGTGCAACCGTCCGATGCGCTGCAACAGCAGATCCATGGGGCAAAGCTCTGTAACAAGAACGTCCAGATCAATGTCCAGCGACTGCTCCATCACCTGCGTGCCCACCACGATCAGGTCGTTCCGGCGCTCCGGTGAAGAGCCCTTGCCAATGCGTGCCATCAGATGGTTTTCCCGTGCTGCGCGGTCCGGCATCAGGAACTGCGCATGAAACAGTTGCACCTCTTTGTCCGGCAGGCTTTCCCGCAGCAGCTGCGCGATCTTCTGCGCTTTTTTGACCGTGTTGACGATCACTCCCGCGCAGCCGCCCTCTGCCAGCTTCCGGCGCAGCAGCGCGGGCAGCTCCGGCTCTGTGAGCGTGGTCAGCTGCACCGTTTTACCGGGTGCGTCTGGTGGGATGGCCGTCTGCTTTACCTCTGCGCCGTCCGTCCATGTCAACAGCGGATAGCCGCAGCTGGTTTTCCATGGGGCGTCCGGGACAGCCTTTTTCTGCTGGTAAGCCTCGACCAGTTCCGCGCGCCGCCGGGTAGGCAGGGTGGCTGACAGCAGGATGACCGGCACCTTGTACCAGCCCAGCCATTCCAGTGCGCGGTCCAGATAGCAGTTCATGTAGGTATCGTAGGCGTGGCACTCGTCAATAATGACCACCTTGCCCGCAAGCCCCAGATGCCGCAGCATAACGTGCTTCTGGGCAAGTGCCGCCAGCAGCAGCTGATCCACTGTGCCAATCACAAAGTTTGCCAGCAGTGCCTGCTTGTTCCCCCGAAACCACTGGTGTACCTGCACCTGATGCGCTTCCTGCGCGTCCTCCTCCAACTGCACCCCGCGCCCCTGCAGCCGCAGATAGCACTCGTTCAGTTCTGCCATGCCGTGTGCCAGCTTTATAGCCTGCGGCAGCGTCTCCTCAGACTGCGTGTCTGCCCAGCCAAGCAGCCGGGGAAAGATGCCGTTTGCCGTGGCCTGTGTGGGCAACCCGAAAAAGACACCACCCAGCCCGAACCGGCTGGCCATGACCTCCGCAGCGGCCAGCGCCGCCTCGGTTTTGCCCACGCCCATCTGTGCTTCCAAAATCAGGATGCCCGGTTCCGCTGCGGTATCCACAGCCTCCAGAACAGCCCTCTGCACCGCATTGGGCGCAAAGCCGAACCGCACCGCAAACTCCTGCGGGTCTGCGATGTCCGGCTGTGCCTCCCACGGGAAGGGCAGCGCCAGCTTTTCCCACGCCCTGTCCACCCGCGCCGGGTAATCCTCCATGCTGCCCAACTCCTCTACCGGGATCAGGGGAAAGTATTCCGTATTGCTGGCGATCCAGTCTGCCATGATCAGAAGTCCGGTCAGAAGCACTTCCTCCTGCGGATTCAGATCATCCAACTCCGCCATGTCGTCAAAGCCACAGTCCTGCAAAACAGTCATGAGCAGTTCTATCCAGAAACCCTGCCAGACCTTTTTCTGTCCCTTGGGGTAGTAGTTGCTCTCCCAACCCTCTAACTGATCATCGACCGCCGCGCAGCTCTGTGGCTTGCCGTGGTGTGCCCCCACAATGGAGGCGATCCCTCCGGGACAATCATCCCACAGCAGGATCGCCTCGCCCGCCCGGGCATGCGGCGACTCCCGGCGGTTCTGTTCAGGACAGTCTAGCGGCGTCAACGTTTCCAGCCGCTGCCGCGCCTCCGGCAGGGTGCGCAGGATATTTGCCTGAAAGGCTACCGTAGCCTTGCCTATATCATGGATTCCACCCAAAAACCGGGCATGCGCGAGCAACGCTTCCTCGCACTCAAAGCCCATGGCCCGTTTTACGCTTTCCGGGAGCCATTGCCGGACCAGCCGTTCCATGATGCCCGCCGTATCCCACAGGTGCATCCAGAGCGGCAGCCACAGGCTAGTATTCTCCGGATCTGTTTTTCCAGCCAAAAGCCTTGTTTTATTCAACGTCCTTCGCATTTTTGCTCCTTTTCCGGTGTGTGTGCCTTCCATGTACCGAGCATAACAGATAATGTGTACTATAATCAGTACTTTCAGCATTTTGCCTCCGCAAACGAAAAAAACGGCACACCGGGCCGTGCCTTATCAAAACAGAAGTAGCCTTGCAAGGCAAAGAAACCTGCTATTTATAGCCCTGTTCTGTCTTCTGTTCCAAAGATACGCTTCTGCCCTTCTGCTGTCAACGGCTCTGCGCAAATTCATCAAAGCTACAAAAAGCGGTTTCTTTTTTTGTATAAAAAACCGCCCCGGCTTCCTATCACAGAAACCGGGGCGGTCATATAACTTTATTCGTGCTTTCTCAAGCCCTCACGCAAAACCTTGCGGGGGGTCTTGATCGCAGCCGGGGGCGGGTGCCAAAATTGCAGAGCGTTCGGAGTAACGATGATACGTTATTTGTGAATTTCCAGTGTGTTTTACCCCATCTCCGCAGTGATCTTCTCCAAATTTTCTTCCTGCAAATAGAATTCCGGCAGTTTTGCCTTGTCATATAGAACGAATGGGCGGCGTTTGCAAGGAGCAGTCATACACAAAACGCCCCCGGCTTCCTGTCATGGAAACCGGGGGCGCTGCGGTTTTATGGGAAACGCCTCAGGCGCTGCAAAGCCTCAGTGCAGCAGAGAGCTGACCCATGCCCGGGCGGCCGTCTTGGCCTTGAGCTTATTGTACATCTTCAGGGTGGTGTTGTACACCTTCTGGCTCATGGCATTGCTGGCGTTGGTGGCGGCAGCCTGCTTGGCCTCAAGCGTGTCGGCGGCGGCAACGGCGGCCTTCATATCGGCGTAGTCGGCCATGATCTCCTGCTGGAGCGCGGCATAGCTGGCCTTGGCTGCTGTCCGATCCTTTGCGGTGACCTGATTGCCATTGCTGCCGTAGGTCAGCAGGTTGGAGAGGGCGTCACGCACGCCGTAGAAGGAGTCGGTCCAGTCGTCCGGGTAGGTATAGTAGCGGCCCTTGGCATCCTGATACCAGACGCCCTCGGTGGGCTGCTCGTCGGAACGGGTGACCTTATGGACCGAGACCTTGTAGACATCTGCGGTGTCGGTGGTCAGCATCGGATAGTAAGGGACGAAGGCGTTGTACACGTCGTCGTCAAAAGCAGTCCACTCGGTAATGGCGGTGTTCAGATCGCCGGTAGCGCTCACCTGGAACAGATGAGTCTCCACATTGCCCGTCTTGCCAATGGGCTCGGTCTGAAAGAAGTGGATGGAATCCTCCACCGAGAACTTCTTGGTCAGCTGGATGTTGGAGTAGACCGGGACAATGGCACCGTTCTCGCCGACGTTGCTGATAGCAAAGTCGGTCTCGCTGTAGTTGTCCTTCGTAAAGGTGTCGGTGCCGTACAGGTAGTTCAGGCCGGCTGCCATGCGGTCCGATGCGATGTCGCCGTTGTAGGAGGCATCCAGATCGATGACATTGGCAGCGGCATCGCCCACAAAGGTACCGGCCTTCTGGGCCACGGAGATCAGGTTGGCAGAGGCCACCACGTTGTCGGTGTCATCCAGATCGATCTTGCCCATAGCGGCGATGTTGGGCTGCATGAAGACCACGCTGGAGGAGAGCTTCAGGGCAAGGTAGGTGTGGCCCGTCAGGTTCTCCACGAACCATGTCTCGTTCTGGTCGGCAATGAACACGCCGGAGCCGCCGGCTGCACCGGCGTTGTCGTAGATGGAGGTCAGCAGGGCAACACCCTCGCGGGCCGTGGAAGCTTCGCTCAGCAGCACCGTGGTGATCTCGGCTTCCTCAATGCCGTTGTCCACATAGGGGTCTACGCTCAGCACGGCGTCGGTGCCGTAGAGAGACTCGGTGGCAGAGACCATGACGCCCTTCTCGTTGGTGCCAGCCTCCTCATAGGGGGTGTGCTCGTGGGTGCTGTCGCAGTCCGGGCAGACACCCAGACCGTTGTCGTCCCGGCGGGCGGTGTAGCGGTAGCTGTCGTGGGTGAAGGTGTAGGTAAAGCCATAGCAGCCCTCGTACACTTCGCCTGCGGTGTGCTTCCCGGCGGGGCTGATGTTGAACAGCTTGTTGTAATCGTTGGTGCCCAGATCCTCGATCCGGCCAAACATGGTGGTGCCATCCTCGGTGAGGTCGCTGCCGACATAGAGTGCCGTGCAGGCGAAGGCGGAAGGAACCACGGCAAGCGTCATCGCACAGGCGATGAAAGCCGCAGCAATTTTCTTCTTCAAAGACATAATAGTATCGATCCCTCTCTTGTTGATTGTCGGCATTTCGTCGGCAGGTGCTATAATACACCCATTTTAATGAAAATGCAAGTATTTCCCCGGAATTTTAGCATATATTCATTTTTATATGGTATATATTCACACTGCGTTTTTTCATCTGCCCCTCCGTGAGCGCAAAAAACCGCCCCGGTTTCCTATCACAGAAACCGGGGCGGTCATATACTTTATTGGTGCTTTCTCAAGCCCTCACGCAATTACTTGCGGGGGTTCTTGATCGCAGCCTGAGCCGCAGCGAGGCGGGCGATGGGCACACGGAAGGGAGAGCAGCTGACGTAGTCCAGACCAACGTTGTGGCAGAACTCGACGCTCGTGGGATCGCCGCCGTGCTCGCCGCAGATGCCCAGACCCAGATCGGGGCGGGTCTCGCGGCCATCGTGGGCAGCCATCTTGACCAGCTTGCCGACGCCGACCTGATCGAGGTGCTGGAACGGATCGCTCTCGTAGATCTTGTTCTCGTAGTATGCGCCGAGGAACTTGGCAGCATCGTCACGGCTGAAGCCGAAGGTCATCTGGGTCAGGTCGTTGGTGCCGAAGCTGAAGAACTCAGCCTCCTTGGCGATCTCACCGGCGGTCAGAGCGGCGCGCGGGATCTCGATCATGGTACCGACCTGATACTTCATCTCAACGCCGGCAGCAGCGATCAGCTCGTCCGCGACCTTGACGACAACGTCCTTGACGAACTTCAGCTCCTTGACCTCGCCGACCAGCGGGATCATGATGTGGGGGGTGATCATGTAGCCAGTCTCAGCAGAGACGTTCAGGGCTGCCTTGATGACAGCGCGGGTCTGCATCGCGGCGATCTCCGGGTAGGTGACAGCCAGACGGCAGCCACGGTGACCCATCATGGGGTTGAACTCGTGCAGGGAAGCAACGACGTTCTTCAGGTCATCGAAGGTCATGCCCATATCGGCAGCCAGCTCCTTGATGTCCTCGTCCTTGGTGGGCAGGAACTCGTGCAGAGGCGGGTCCAGATAACGGATGGTCATCGGGCGCTCACCCATGATGCGGTACATCGCCTCGAAGTCACCCTGCTGGAACGGCTCGACCTTGGCCAGAGCAGCCTCGCGCTCTTCCACGGTACGGGCGCAGATCATCTCACGGACAGCCTTGATGCGGTCCTCCGCGAAGAACATATGCTCGGTACGGCACAGGCCGATGCCCTCAGCACCCAGATCCACTGCCTGCTGTGCATCGCGCGGGTTATCCGCATTGGTCATGACCAGCAGCTGACGAGCTGCGTCAGCCCAGCCCATGAAGCGGTTGAAGTTCTTGTTGCCGGTAGCGGCGACGGTTGCGACCTGCTCGCCGTAGATGTTGCCGGTGGAGCCGTCGATGGAGATCCAATCGCCCTCGACGAACTTGTGGCCGTTGATCTCGAAGGTCTTAGCCTCTTCGTCGATCTTGACCTCGTTGTCGTTGCCGCAGCCGGAGACGCAGCAGGTGCCCATACCACGAGCAACAACGGCTGCGTGGCTGGTCATGCCGCCGCGGACGGTCAGGATGCCCTGAGAAACCTGCATACCGACGATGTCCTCAGGAGAGGTCTCCAGACGGACCAGAACGACCTTCTTCATCTCGCCGGACTTGACCTTCTCCTCTGCTTCCTCAGCAGTGAAGACGATCTGGCCGCAGGCGGAACCGGGAGAAGCTGCCAGACCCTTGCCGACGACCTCGGCTGCCTTCAGGGCAGCGGCGTCGAACTGGGGATGCAGCAGGGTATCCAGCTGCTTGGGCTCCACGCGCAGGACAGCCTCCTGCTCGGTGATCATGCCCTCGTCCACCAGATCACATGCGATCTGCAGAGCGGCCTGAGCGGTGCGCTTGCCGTTACGGGTCTGCAGCATGTACAGGTGGCCGTCCTCGATGGTGAACTCCATATCCTGCATATCGCGGAAGTAGTTCTCCAGACGGGTCGCGATCTCAACGAACTGATCGTACACCTCAGGCATCTGATCCTTCAGGTGGCTGATGGGGGACGGAGTGCGGACGCCGGCGACGACGTCCTCGCCCTGTGCGTTAATCAGGTACTCGCCCATCAGCTTCTTTGCGCCGGTGGCGGGGTCACGGGTGAAGGCGACGCCGGTGCCGGAACGGTCGCCGGAGTTGCCGAATGCCATCTGCTGCACGTTGACAGCGGTACCCCACTCGTAGGGGATCTCGTTCATCTTACGATAAACGTTTGCACGGGGGTTGTCCCAGCTGCGGAAGACGGCCTTGACAGCCTCGATCAGCTGATCGCGGGGATCCTGCGGGAAGGGTTTGCCCTCGTTCTCCTCGTAGATCTTCTTGAAGACGCCGACCAGCTCCTTCAGGTCGTCAGCCGTCAGGTCCACGTCGTTCTTGACGCCCTTGGCTTCCTTCATCTTATCGATCTCGACTTCGAACAGGCTCTTCGGGACCATCATAACGACGTCCGCGAACATCTGGACGAAGCGGCGGTAGCAGTCATAAGCGAAACGGGCGTTGTTGGTCTTCTTTGCCAGACCCTCAACAGCCTCGTCGTTCAGGCCGAGGTTCAGGATGGTGTCCATCATGCCGGGCATGGACTGACGTG
>ENA-OZGD01000659-OZGD01000659.1-human-gut-metagenome-genome-assembly--contig:-NODE-659-length-13913-cov-6.182133_pt1 | contig 13913 bp, 10 predicted proteins | sample MGYA00244653_ERZ653652 | MGnify/ENA primary metagenome ERZ653652 (study PRJEB26926, sample SAMN06164983) | human gut metagenome | biome: ENVO:00009003; feature: ENVO:2100002; material: ENVO:00002003... | reverse complement strand
TCCCGAAAAGTAGGAAATCTCGACTCTTTGAGCGCTGTTTTTTTACAACGCCTTTCGTTTTATCAACCGTAATTGTACTTAATACGAAAATCCCCAGTGAAAAATATAGATTTTTCGGTGTCGAATGATTGACTATTTGTGCAGATTGTGCTATAATATAACAGATAATACCTCGCTGTAAGCGTAGGTTTAAGAGGTGTAAAAACTATGGCTGAAAAGAATACCGCCAATATTGGCTTTGAAAAGCAGATTTGGGACGCTGCCTGCGTGTTGTGGGGGCATATTCCGGCTGCCGAATATAGAAAAGTTATCGTGGGACTTATCTTCCTGCGTTACATATCAAGTGCATTTGAGAAGCGTTATAACGAGCTTGTGGCTGAGGGTGACGGCTTCGAGGACGAGCCTGACGCATACCTTATGGACAATATTTTCTTCGTGCCTGAAAAGGCTCGGTGGTCGGTGGTGTCCGCTGCGGCTCACACTCCTGAGATCGGCTCGGTCATTGATGATGCTATGAGAGCTATCGAGGACGAGAACAAGACATTGAAAAACGTTCTTCCGAAGAACTACGCAAGCCCCGACTTGGACAAGCGTGTTCTCGGTGATGTTGTCGATCTGTTCACCAATATGGATATGACCGACACGGAGGACAGCAAGGACTTGCTCGGTCGCACTTATGAATACTGTATCGCTCAGTTTGCCGCCTACGAGGGTGTCAAGGGCGGTGAGTTCTATACTCCGTCAAGCGTGGTGCGTACCCTTGTTGAGATATTGCGTCCGTTTGAGAACTGCCGTGTTTACGATCCTTGCTGCGGTTCGGGCGGTATGTTTGTGCAGAGTGCGAAATTCATTCAGGCTCACAGCGGAAACAGGGGCAATATCTCTGTTTACGGACAGGAGTCCAATGCCGACACTTGGAAAATGGCTAAGATGAATATGGCTATCCGTGGTATTGATGCGGATTTCGGACAGTATCACGCTGACACGTTCTTCAACGACCTGCACAAGACCTTGAAAGCCGACTTTATCATGGCAAATCCGCCGTTCAACCTCTCAAACTGGGGGCAGGACAAGCTCAAAGACGATATTCGCTGGAAATACGGTGTGCCGCCTGCCGGAAACGCTAACTATGCGTGGATACAGCACATGATACACCACCTTGCACCAAACGGCAAAATTGGTCTGGTGCTTGCAAATGGTGCGCTGTCAACGCAGTCCAGCGGTGAGGGTGACATTCGTAAAAATATCATTGAAGCCGACTTGGTTGAGGGTATCGTTTCGATGCCGACACAGCTTTTCTACTCCGTCACTATCCCTGTAACGCTGTGGTTCATTACAAAGGGTAAGAAGCAGAAAGGCAAAACGCTGTTCGTTGATGCTCGTAAAATGGGTTATATGGTTGACCGCAAGCACCGTGATTTCACGGACGAGGACATTCAGAAACTTGCTGATACATTCAAGGCATTTCAGGACGGCACATTAGAGGAAGTCAAGGGCTTCTGTGCGGTGGCTGACATTCAGGCTATCGCTGCACAGGACTATATCCTTACACCGGGACGCTATGTCGGCATTGAGGAGCAGGAAGATGACGGCGAGCCGTTCGATGAGAAAATGAAGCGCCTGACCTCGGAACTGTCGGATATGTTCAAGAAGTCCCATGAGCTTGAAAATGAGATCAGGGAGAAGCTGGGGGCGATTGGGTATGACATTTGATATTGTTCAATTATGCGATATTAATATTGATGTAATTGACGGTGATAGAGGAAAAAACTATCCTCATCAAGATGAATTACTTGAAGCAGGTCATTGCCTTTTCCTTTCTGCTAAGAATGTTACACAAAATGGTTTCTTATTCGCTGATAATCAATTTATCACACAAAAAAAAGATGAGTTGCTGAATAATGGAAAACTAATGCGTGGAGATATTGTGATTACAACTCGTGGTACTGTGGGTAATGTTGCAATATACTCTGATGAAGTGCCTTATGATAATATCCGTATAAATTCAGGAATGCTTATTATAAGGTGTGGTGATAAGATTGATAATTACTACTTATATCAAGTGCTAAGAAGCAAATGGTTCTATAATCAAATCTTATCAATACAAAGCGGAAGTGCGCAGCCTCAATTACCCAAATCGCATTTTCTAAAAATGACTATTCCTATGCCCAATATGAATACACAGCATAAAATCGCAGGCGTATTATCCAGCATAGGTAATAAGATTTCTGTAAATACTGCGATAAATGAAAATTTACGCCTGCAAGCCGCCTAAATCTGCGCTGTCGACACGTCGATCTCGCCGTTCATCAGCTTCGGCAGGAGCGTGTCACGGATGGCGGCAAGTCTTGCTATCTCATTGCAATTCTTTTCTATTTCGTGTATAGCAGCCCAAGCTAATTCTGAAAATCTACTTATTTGCGTTATATCAGCTTTAGGAGAAGTAAATGCCGAAATCATTTTTGTAGTGAGGCTACCACGGATACTATTGGAGTTGGATATTACTCTTAATTCTTCATATCTTCCGCAGATATTCCAATAAATAAACGGCATATATATTCTTTCCGACTCTACAACTATGATAGACTGATTGATATAGGTATCTGTAAGCAACATCGAGGTTTGACCTCTGGTGTGACCTTGACCAGCAGATGCTATTACAGTATCATATTTCTTGGCTAATCGGGTAGAAGAATTATCAACGCCTGCCTGTGTAATAGTTTTTTCAGTATCTACGATGTATTTTTGAGAAGTTTCACCCGATGAAAGCCATTTGAACTCTCCACTCCAGTAGGTTTCATTTGAGGTAGTTGGTGTACCACCACTAAAAACTCTATCAGCGTAGTCGCTGATTTTTGCGGTATGCTCACATTCCTTAAAGATTTCAGCATAGTAAGCTGCTATAAGCTGATGTAAATTTTCATTTATGTTAGGAGTACGATATGAACTTACCAACAGAATATATTGAAAAGTTTGCTGAATGTTACTGTAATAGGCTGTTGGATCGTCGCATCAGTTACTACATTCATGATAAGGACAATCACTCAAGAGCTAATACTGTTCATTCTGGCATTATATGGAGTCGTGAAGCAGTAAAACAGCTTAATTCCATTGATTTCAGAAATAATCACGATCTTAATCATTTGATATTGCTTATAACTTATATTGACATTCTTCTTGAAGCAACTGACCAGATATATCGTGTATTATATAAGGAAAAGAAGCAAATGCCTTTGCCTGATGATACTGTTTTTCTGAATCGTCCAGAGTTATACAAGTCTCTCGATGATAGGCAGTATTTCAAAGAAATACGCGCACTTCTCAGCGCCCACCCTATCAATCTTAATGAGCCGAACTCCAAAGAGAAACGATTTGCTGATACTCCTATTGTCTATAATCCGATTACAGATTTCAAGAGCTATCATAAAATTGAAGGAGGATACGATTTTTCATCTCGTCTATGGACAGCGACTCGACATGATGAGAATACTATTCATTTTCCGATTAGAATTAACGAATTAGAAGCCTTTGCAGAAATACTAAACAATAGATATACTGTATTTTTACAAAGAGTACGAGATATAGCATATAAGAGAATTTGAGGTGAGATATTTATGCCTTACACCGAAGAAAAATACGAAAACGCAATAATACAGCTATTTGAGGAAATGGGCTACACCCACGCCTACGGTCCGGCAATAGACCGTGACTATAAGACACCGCTGTATATGGACGAGCTTACAGAAGCCTTGTATCGGCTAAATCCCACGCTCCCCGATGATGCGATCAGCGATGCACTCTTTAAGCTCCAGAATTTTGAAAACGGCGAGCTGGTGCAGAAAAACGCTGTATTTATGGACTATCTGCAAAACGGCATCGAAGTCCGCTATACTGATAAGGGCGAGGAGCGTTCTGCAATCTGCTATCTTGTTGACTACGCAAACACGGACAACAACTCATTTATCGTTGCAAATCAGTGGACTTTCATAGAGAATGACGAGAAGCGCCCCGATGTCCTGCTGTTCATCAACGGTCTGCCCGTGGTGCTTATGGAGCTGAAATCTCCCTCCCGTGAGGAAACGGACGCTTCCGAAGCCTATACGCAGATCAGGAACTATATGCACTCCATTCCCTCTATGTTCATCTATAATGCTATCTGCGTTATGAGTGACCTTTCCGAAAACCGTGCAGGCACGATCACTTCGGGCGAAGATCGCTATATGGAGTGGAAAACAAAAGACGGCAGCTATGAAAATACGCAGTTTGCCCAATTTGACACGTTCTTTGAGGGTATCTTCACGAAAGACCGCCTGCTCGACATTCTAAAAAACTTTATCCTGTTTTCCAACGAGGGCTTGCAGAGTTATAAGATACTTGCAGGCTATCATCAGTATTTTGCCGTTCGCAAGGCTATCGAATCCACCAAGAAACTGTCACCGACGGTAAGGGAGGTGTGTTCTGGCATACGCAGGGTTCGGGCAAATCGCTGTCTATGGTATTCTATGCCCATTTACTGCAATCTGCCCTTGAAAGCCCGACTGTCGTTGTTATCACGGACAGAAACGATCTTGACGATCAGCTCTATTCGCAGTTTGCGAAATGCAAGGCGTTTCTCCGTCAAGAGCCTGTCCACGCTGAAAGCCGTGAACACCTGAAAACACTCCTTGACGGTCGCAAGGCTAACGGCATTATCTTTACCACGATGCAGAAGTTTGAGGAATCGGGTGAGCCGCTGTCTGAAAGAAGAAATATTATTGTCATGGCTGATGAAGCTCATAGAGGGCAGTACGGTCTTACCGAAAAGATCAAGATGACGAAGAATGAGGACGGCGAGCTTGTTGCCCGTAAGGTCATCGGTACAGCTCGAATTATCCGTGATACGCTCCCGAATGCTACATATATCGGCTTTACGGGTACGCCTATTTCCAGAGAGGACAGAAATACCCGTGAAGTATTCGGAGATTATATTGACATCTATGACATGACACAGGCTGTCGAGGACGGTGCGACACGTCCTGTCTACTATGAAAGCCGTGTCATGAAGCTGAAACTCGATGAAAACACTCTGAAACTGATCGACACCGAATATGAGATCATGGCGCAGAATGCCGATGCTGACGTAATAGAGAAAAGCAAGCGTGAGCTTGGGCAAATGGAAGCTATCCTCGGTCACGATGATACGATAAAGTCCCTTGTTGACGATATTCTTGACCATTATGAAAGCTATCGTGAGAACCTGCTGACAGGTAAAGCGATGATCGTTGCATACTCCCGTGCTATCGCTATGAAGATATATAAGCGTATCCTTGAAATTCGTCCGGGCTGGGAGGAAAAGGTCGCTGTGGTCATGACGGCTTCTAACAAAGATCCCGAGGAATGGCACAGTATCATCGGCAACAAGCGCCACAAGGAGGAGCTTGCAACAAAATTCAAGGACAATGACAGTCCTCTGAAAATTGCTATCGTGGTCGATATGTGGCTGACAGGCTTTGATGTGCCGTCCCTTGCGACGATGTATGTCTATAAACCGATGATGGGCTATAATCTGATGCAGGCTATCGCCCGTGTCAACAGAGTGTTCCGTGACAAGGAGGGCGGTCTTGTCGTTGATTATGTCGGTATCGCAGGTGCATTGAAGCAGGCTATGAACGATTATACCGTTCGTGACAAGAAGAATTACGGCAACACGGATATTGCAAAGGTAGCATATCCGAAGTTTCAGGAGAAACTGCAAGTCTGCCGTGATCTGCTCCATGAATATGATTATTCTGCATTTTTCGGCGGTAATGAGCTTACGGCAGGACGCACGATCACTGGTGCGGTCAATTTTCTCATGGACAGAAAGAGGGAGAAAGACAGAGAAAGCTACACAAAAGAAGCTCTGCTGCTGAAACAGGCACTTTCGCTGTGTTCCTCTATCGCTGAGGAAGATGAGCGTGAAGAAGCCGCCTTTTTTGAAGCTGTCCGTGTCCTGTTGATGCGTATTCTCAATCAGGGCGGAGGTAAAAGGCTCTCACTCCCTGAGATCAATGCCAAAATCAATGAGCTGTTGAAGCAGAGTATCAAGAGTGATGGTGTTATCAACCTTTTCTCCGACAAGGAACAGGACTTTTCGCTGTTTGATCCAAAATTCTTGGAGGAGATCTCCAAAATGAAAGAAAAGAACCTTGCTGTTGAGCTGCTGAAACGCCTGATTGCTGAACAGGTACATATCTACAAGCGAACAAACCTTGTAAAATCGGAGAAATTCAGCGAGATCATGCAAAGTGCTATGAACCGCTACCTCAACGGTATGCTTACCAATGAGGAAGTCATTCAGGAAATGCTCAACCTTGCAAAGCAGATCAGAGAAGCACAAAAAGCAGGCGAAGATCTCGGTTTGACTGCTGATGAGCTTGCTTTCTACGATGCACTCACCAAACCGCAGGCGATAAAAGACTTCTACGAGAACGAGGAGCTTATCGCTATCACAAAGGAGCTTGCCGATACGCTCCGCCGTAATCGCACGATAGACTGGCAGAAGCGTGAGAGTGCAAGAGCCAGAATGCGAATGATGATAAAGAAACTTCTGAAAAGTCATCGCTATCCGCCGGAGGGTATGGACGATGCGGTGGCTACTGTTATGCAGCAGTGTGAGCTGTGGGTTGACAACGCAAGTATGAATTGATATAGGAGATGAAATTATGCTGAAAAAAGCAACATGGCCGCTATTTACACTTTCAAAAAAACGTAAAAGAATAGATACTAATCCTGATTATCAGCGACCAGCAGTATGGACAAAAGCACAAAAGCAACTATTGATTGATTCAATTTTACGAGACTTCGATGTACCTAAAATTTATTTGCACGAAAAAAACAATGACACATATGATGTTATCGACGGTCAGCAACGTATTCGTGCAATATGGTCGTTCTATGATGATGAGTTCGCTTTGCCTAAAGATGCTGAACCTGTTAATGGTTATGATGTTGCAAACAAAAAGTATAGCGAACTTGATATGGATATTGCAACAATAATAGATAGCTATAATTTGGATTTCGTTATACTTGATACACAGAACGAAGATGAAATACGAGAAATGTTCCTGAGGCTTCAAAATGGTACGACTTTAAAAGCTCAGGAAAAAAGGAACGCAATGCCCGGACGAATGAGGGTTTTATAAAAGAGCTTACTAATCATGAATTCTTCTCGAAAGTCAATTTTTCCAATACTCGTTTTACTTATGATCTCATAGCTGCTCAAATGACACTTCTTGAATTGAACAAGGGTATTTGCAATATAAAAGATAGAGATTTAAATGCAATGTATGAAAAATCAAAGAATTTTAATACTTCATCCACTGATGCCAAAACAATATATCGCATTTTGGATTATCTTAATAAAATGTTTCCTGTCAAAACACCGGAGTTGAAAAGATACAGCACCATTTCACTATTTATACTAATTATGGATTTAATGCCGAACTATGATATTCGTGAGCGAGAAGCTGATATTGCAAAGTGGTTTATTGATTTTGAAGCTGAGAGATTATTAGACGAACATAAAGAACCAGAAAAGCAAGATCCACGTCTTGTAGTCTACCATGAAAGAGTATCTCATTCATCTGACTCGGAAGATTCATTACTTTACAGACATAATTTCCTTAAAGAAAGCCTTTTAACCCATGTTCCTAATCTTCCACAAAAAGATCCTAAAAGAAGTTTTGACGAGGCGCAGCGTCAAGTCATTTATCGACGTGGAAACGGTATTTGCAAAATATGTGGGGTAAAATGTAATTGGAATAACTGGGAAGCAGATCATATTACTCCATGGAGTAAGGGTGGAAAAACCGAAATAGAGAATGGACAGGTACTCTGTCCTTCATGTAATTCAAAGAAAAGCGATTCGTAAGAAATAATATCCAACAAAACTTAGTCTATTGGTGCACACAAAACCTATCCCACACAACTCACATTCAGCATTGTGGTATATCTCATAATCAGTGGATACTAAAATGATACATAGCAACATTAAAGCACCCTCTCGGAGCGTTCCTGAGAGGGTGCTGTTTTCATCGGTTTGTTTTCCGCTCGGCAGGCTCGGACGGCGTTGAGGGGCATTTTCGTTCGTCACAGTCCGCACCACATTGCTGATAAGCTCAGCGAGGACGGTGTACCAATTCCCTCAGATTACTACTACGCAAAGCTTGGCAAACCTAATCCTCGCCGTACAAGGCATATGTGGAGCCGTGAAACAGTCAAGCAGATACTTCACAATTACACCTACCTCGGACATCTTGTTCAGCTCCGCACAAGAACTGTCAGCTACAAAAATCACAAGGTCATCAAAAATGACGATGAAGACATGATCGTTGTGAAGAATACGCACGAAGCTATTGTTTCTCAGGAGCTTTGGGACAGGGTGCGTGAGATGGAGCAATCGGTGTCGCAGGGCAAGCGTAACAGTAGTGGCTCAGCGGTTTGATCTACTGTCAGGACTGCGGAAACAAAGTCCGCCTTGCGTGGAACAATACCACAAGCGGCAGTAAGAAGAAGCCGAGAAAGTATATCCACCACAATTACAACTACACTTCTTACATGAAATTCGGAAAGCGATACTGTCCCAGCCATTACATTAAAATGCAGGATATGGACGCTATCGTGCTTAAAGATATTCGCAGTCTCGCACTAGAGGACGAGGAAAAGGCAAAAGCGGAATCTCTTGCACGCAAGGCGAAGCATCATGAAGAGCAGTATTCCGTGGACACCAAGAAGTTCACAGAAGGCGGATACCGCTTACAGGAGCTTACCCGTGAGATGTGTCTGGTATCACGCTTGATGCCTATGTCGAGGTGCAGCCCCGTGAGATCTACATCTACTACGAGCTACTCGATGAACCCCTCAAGGACAAGAGAAGCCTGTTTTAAGGCGTATTTACGTTATTTATCAACCATACGAAAGTGTGTTACCATTTGGCAAGGGGACTACCGCTGATTTTTACAGTCACTTGGATTTCAACTCTAAGATTGACTCAGCTAATACGATCGCCAATATCCTCGGTGGCGGAGCTGTCGAAAGGCCGCCCGCTACGGAAAGCAAGAGTGTAGGAAGCCCTAATACGGCTGATGACATGAAGAAATAAAATAAATGTGACTGATTGGTAGATAAACGGACAAAAAAATAAAATCGGACTTCAAAAAAGCCCGATTTTACGATGATTTATGGTGCCGCTAACCGGACTTGAACCGGTACGCTGTCGCCAGCGAGGGATTTTCGTACTACTCTATGTTACCATAGCCACACAAAGCGTGTGTTGTAGTCTGGACTTGGTCTTTACCATATCCTTTCGGACTTAGGTAGTCGGTGTAAGGTCTCTACACTCACCCTGACGGGTTAGCACGGCGTTCTGTTTGTGCCTTCGCCGTTTTAGCCGACTTCTACTCCACAGATTTCTCTGTGGGCACTCTCTGAGAAAAAACTCAGACGCACATTGCTATGCGTACAAACATCAAAGTCCCTTGTGTCTGCCTATTCCACCACAGCGGCATGCAAGATATATTATAACACTTTTTTTGCAAAATGTCAACGCTTTTTTGCAAATTACAAGTTGTTAAACGGAAATAAGTGGTAATGACAGAATAGTGGCAGTGTTTATTTTAAATCTTTTTGCCTTGAAACTGAAAATCTGTAGATAAATACAGATATCAAAGCGGTGACGACTTCTGTTATCCAGAATGCGTTCCATACGCCTGTTGGTCCCGTGAGCTTGCAGAGGAAGAACGCAAGTGGCAGTATTATCGCAATAAATCTGCACAAAGATATCATAAGCGACGGAATGCCCATGCCAAGTCCCTCCAGCGCACCTGATGAGGTGACGGATACTGCGGAGATAACAAAGCCGATACAAATTAGGCGAAGTGCTGTTTTGCCTATGGCGATAGTGTCAGCGTTTTCCGTGAAAAGCCCTATGAGCTTGGCTGGGAAAAGTGCGCATATGATAGTTCCTGCCGCCAATATCACACCTGTCATGTAAAGAACAATGCGGTAAATTTTCTTCACACGCTCCCTCTCGCCTGCTCCGTAGTTAAAACTGATAACTGGTCGCATACCCTGAATAACACCGTTTGCGGGTAGATAAAGAAAGGTCTGGAGCTTGTAGTAAATTCCAAGAACAAGCACATAGCTTTGTGAATATGCCGCAAGTATGCCGTTGAGGGCGGATATGAGAAGTGACGGCAGAGCAAGATTAAGTGTTGCAGGAATGCCTATGGAGTACATCTTTGCGATTATCATGCCGTCAGGACGCTTGTGTTTTGCGGAAAGCTTAACAGGAAGCTCACAGCGAAGATATGCTATTATGTATATGACAAGGGTCAGCACCTGACCGATACCGGTGGCGAGTGCCGCACCCTTTATACCCATCTCAGGAAAAAATCCAACGCCAAAAATAAGCAGAGGGTCGAGGATTATGTTTGCAATACAGCCGCAGAGCATACTGAACATTGATATCTTCATTCTGCCGACAGATTGGAATATCTTCTCAAATGCAATGGCGAGCATTAATGCAGGAGAGAATGTAAATACAATGTTGCAATACTGCACGCCAAGATCTACAACGTTTTTATTACTTGTGAACATAGATAGAAATGCAGGCATTATAAGTATACATATTATCATTAGCACAATACCATGCAAAGCCGAAAGTGCAAGCCCCTGAGTTGCGGCAATATCAGCCTTTTCCTTTCTGCCTGCACCAAGATATATGGCAATGACCGCATTGATGCCGATACCAAAGCCGATAGCAGTGGCACTTATAAAATTCTGCACAGGGAACACCAGTGAAAGCGATGTCATTGCGTCCTCGCTTATCTTTGCCACGAAAAAGCTGTCAATGATGTTGTAAAGAGAGTTTACAAGCATTGATATCACCATTGGCAGGGACATTGAAAGCAGAAGAGGAAAGATCGGTCTTGTTTTCATGAAATCACTGTTCATTAATTTTTTTACACTCCTTTGTCTGTGGGCAGAAAAAAAGCCGCACAGCCTGTTTGCTGTGTGGCGAAAAGTGACATACTGTCAGGAAAAATCCACGCAAGTTTTACAAAGTATATTTTAACATAGCGGTATGATTTTATCAATAAATTTTCTTTAATATTATGTTTCAAAAAAGTATACAAACACGCTGATAGTAGATTGACAAGATTTTTCTGCTATGGTAAAATGTTATTATGATAATTTATGTTAGGGGAGAAAGCGTAATGACTTTTATAGAATGGCTCAAAGACTGTAATGAAGCAGACCCTTTGATTAAAAAGGTTTACATATGTAATGATTATCTCAACGCCGAGAGAATGTTGGAGAATGCAAGCGGTGAAAATATTGTTATAAGGCTTGAAAGATATACAATCGCAGATCATGCAAAGCATATTATCGAAACCAGTGCCGAGTATATGGACAGCAGGATAATAACACTGTCAAATGCTGAGGGCTGTGAGATAGTAAGACGTATTATTGATGAAAGCGGTATAAGCTATTTCAAAAGCGATGATCATAATGCCTGCATGGAGATATTCAAGACAATATCAGAGCTTAGAATGAACTGTATAGGCCCTGATTCATTGTCCTTGGACAGCAGACGTATCAACACGCTGAGTGCGATCTTTCAAGCGTATGAAAATAAGCTTTCAGACAGCAAACTATATGACAGTGCAAAGCTCATAAGCATTGCCAGCGGTCTTATAAAGGCTGGTAAGGCAGACGTGAACAGCGTTCATTTTGCATATGACAAAGAAATAGAAGCTGACAAGCTGACAGCGGAGTATATAGGGCTTTTGCCTGATCCTGCGGTTATAGATAACATGGCTGATATGAGCGATGAGCAGTATCAGAATGGTCTGAGAAAATTAGCACAAAAGGCGGAGCTTTGGAGAAATTATGGCGTAACAAACGAGGTGGAGAGAACTGTTCTACATATCGTGAACAGTGGTTATGAGCTTTGCGATACCGCTGTGCTGTGTCCAGATGATGAGTATATGGACTTGCTCATGAATATGTGCGATCAATACAAAGTCCCCGTGGAATTTCCTGAGGGCATTTCATGCAGACACAGTGACGTTGTTGCATTTTTCAGGGCAATGCTCAAATGGTGCAAAAATGACTATAGATTTGACCTATTCAAAGATGTGATGCTTTCGCCTGTTTTCCAATATGAGGAGAAAGTAGAGGACGGCAAGACCAAAAGCAAGGGCAGGATATTCCTTGAAGCACAGAACTCTGGAAACGGCTGGGGCATTGAATGGTATAGCACAAGGGATAGTCAGGTGTTCACTGAATTTTATGATGTCTTTAAAAAAGATTATGTCAGCGCAAAAGAGTTTTACGGTGGCGTGCTGAAATTGGTGAATGATTATGTGAAAGGTACAAACGCTGAGCAGAGAAGTTCCATATCAAGCGTAAAGGACGCTTTGATAGGCAGATACAGATTTTATGCAGAGTATGACAAGAGTCTTAGCTTGCAGGAAGCAATGACTGAGATCACCGACATTGCAGAGAACGCAAGGTATTCTTTGCCTGCATCAAAAGGCGCTGTTACCTGCTGTCTTATGGGGCAGTATTCTGCGCTTTTCATGAAAAACATATATGTTCTTGGTTTGACGACAGGAAGATTTCCTGTCATGCAGGACGAGTCACCTGTTCTGAACGATAAGGAGAGAGAACAGCTTTTCGGCAACTGTGACCATTGTTCTGACGCTATCGAGCGCAGAAAGCTCACTGACCTTGTGAGAACTGTTCTCATGGCTGAGAGAGAGAACCTTGTTGTCAGCTGTAGTGTTTATGATACCGTAGAAATAAGAGCGCAAAGCCCGTCGGCAGTGTATACTGTTATTGCGGCTGAAAAGGGCATTGATGTAAACAAAATAGAAGTGTATGATTATCTTTCCGACAGACGCAAGGTTAGCGTGCGTTCTGAGATATCATTAAACAGTGCTTTTCTTAACAAGGCAGAAAAAATCGGGCTTCATGATGACGGTGCGAAGCAAAGCGAAAGCCTTACGGAGTATCTTGATAAGCAAAGAAAAAGCCGTATAGATATATTGCGTGAAATGTGCGAAAATAAACATTTTATCATTTCTGCCACAAGCCTTTCGACTATGCTTCAGTGTCCGCTGAGGTTTTTCTATGAGCGTATCGCTCACGTTGAAAAGCCGCAGGAGGTGGATATAGACCGCAGTGCATGGCTCAAAGGCAATGTCAAGGGAATGTATATACATGAGATAATGGAGAATTATGCCAAGACTGTGCTTAAAGGCAAAGGTGCGGCTGAGGTGTCTGAAATTGTTGACACAGCGATGCTTGATGAGATATTCGAGAGCGTTTCTAAAAACTATCTCCGTAACTATCCCCCTGTGGATATTGCTGTTGCGCAGAGTGAGAGAGAGGATTATTACAACTGTGTCAAAGCTTATCTTGACGAACTGCACGGCGATATACACTCAGGCAAACGTGAGGTCGTTGAGGTCGAGTATCCATTTGTCGGTGATGTGAAAATAGGAGAGTATGAAGTCACCATAAGGGGTAGGATAGACCGCCTTGACAGGATAATAGACGGCACAAAGGTGTCATACCAGATAGTTGACTACAAGACGGAGGATATAAAAAAATTCAAGGAGAAGCTTCCAGAAGACCCACAGGATCATATTTATGCCCTTGCGCTTGAAAAAGGTCTTACGCCTGTGGGCGAAGTGAGCGAAAGTGATATCGTTTCCGCAGATTATGTTTTCATTCTTGAAAAAGGGAATTGCCATGTAGTTAACAATAAGAATAATTCTGGAATTGAAAACATGATAACAATAACATTTAAGAAAATAGTAGAAGAGGGCTTTAAAACTGTCTCTTATACACATCTCCGAGCCCACGAGACTGCAGCTAATCTC
>ENA-OZGD01000653-OZGD01000653.1-human-gut-metagenome-genome-assembly--contig:-NODE-653-length-13936-cov-54.728478_pt1 | contig 13936 bp, 10 predicted proteins | sample MGYA00244653_ERZ653652 | MGnify/ENA primary metagenome ERZ653652 (study PRJEB26926, sample SAMN06164983) | human gut metagenome | biome: ENVO:00009003; feature: ENVO:2100002; material: ENVO:00002003... | reverse complement strand
GATGAATACAAGGATGGTTCTTTTGTTATTCCTGCAGGTATCAATGGTATATTAAAGATTGATGGTAAAGCAAATCCGAGAATTGCTAGAGGCATTCTTATGGATCCCCCCTCTATCCATTCTAATTCAGTAACAGTACAGTTTAAGTGGGATAAATCTCACCCAAATATGGAAGATGATGAATTCTACCGGAAATTGGGTACCTATGATTCTAAGGGAGTTATGGTACGAAGAATCGTTACTGAAGTAGTAAGATACTTAGAAACTTCTTTGGTATCTCATGGAGCTGATGCTTTTGCTCAGAAGATTGGGGATGATGGTAAAATCATTAATCCCAATTTTGCCAAGAGAACTTGGGCTTCATACGAAGAATATAGGGATGATAAGTCTAAACAGTATTTCTTCTATGATACGAAAACTGATCTAGCTTTGTTCAGTGAAAATAACGATACTTCCCAATCTTATGATGATAACCAAGGAAATCAAAATCCTAATAATAAAGATATGAATGAACTACAAAAATTTTTAGAAAGAATCTTTGGTAAAGATTGCCTTACTCTTGCCGAAGGTACAGAGATGAACGAGGAAACTGCATTTGCAGCCATTCAGGAATTGGTTAATTCTCGTAACACTCTTCAGACTACTGTGGATAACTTAACTACAGAAAAAACTTCTCTTACAGAACAGGTTACTAATCTGAATGCAGAAGTTGCAAATCTGAAAGAAATGGCTCAGGTAGGTAAAAACCACATTGCATCTCTCCGTGGAAATGCTGTTGCAACCTATAAAAAACTTATGGGTGACAAAGCTGATGAAACTATCGTTACAATGTTGAATGCCGAAACTACCGGCATGGTAACTTTGATCTCTCTTACTAAAGATTACCAAGCTCGATTGGAAGAAAAATTCCCAATGACCTGTGCTAAATGCGGTTCTCACGATGTAAGCCGTGCTTCTTCTGCAGCTGAGCCAGAAGATAAATCTGATAACAAAGCTACTGCTCAGAATTCCGAAAAGAGTACTGAAGAGATTCTGAAAGGTATCTATTCAAACAAATTAAAATAATCTCTAAAATAAGAAGAATATGAATACACATCCTACTACTAAGCTGGTAAATCAGGATCAACCGATGACTCTGTTTGGTGAAAAAACTCCCAGAGCGGTGATCTATAAGAGCGAATCTCACAAGTTGCATCAGGCTTTCTGTGTAAAAGAAAACAAAGTTATTCATCAGGGTATGCCGGTAGCTTTGGATACCGATGGTAATATCGAACCTTATATCCCGGGTGGAGATGGCAGCCAGGTTTATCTGGGTATAGCTGTAACTGACAACATTAACCCTGCTTATCAGGCTCAAAGAAATTTCCTCGTAGAAGTAACTGTAGCTGTAGAAGCTTTCATGGTTGTAAACTGGGTAGCTAAAGAGGCTATGGCATGTGGTTATGTAAAACCCACAGATACCCTGTTGATTGACCGTTTCATCACTGCTGAAACTTCAGCCGATGAAACAAAATTCATTAGCATCGTACAGGCTGATGAAGCTAATGATATTATTCAAGTATTGGTACGCTAATCATTAACTGAACATTAAAAGAACAATGAATACAGAATTTGCACAATTGAAAATGGAAGACCTTAGAAAGGAACTTCCAGAAATGGTAAGAAGTTTGGAAGCATACCGTCAGGGTTCCAACAACACATTGCCTATTGAAGTTACTCTGGAAGAACTGGTACAGGGTAAATATGGTGTATCACAGGATGCCTTCTTTGAAAAGTTGGGCATTAATCCGAAGATTGATACAATGCAGAACATCTTCACTATGCCGCAACAGAATATCCGTTGGATTGTACCGGAAATCATCCGTGCTGCTATTACAACTGGTATGCGTCAGGCACCTTTCTACCCGAACATCATTGCTTCAGACCAATCAATTAATGGTTTGCAGGTAACTATGCCGATGGTAAATATGTCGGATGCTGCTCCCGCTAAGGTAAATGAAGCAGAAACAATTCCTTTGGGAGATGTAAGCTTCGGACAGAAATCAGTTTCTCTGTTCAAAATCGGTAAAGGATTTAAACTTACTGACGAAGTTAAAAACTACGTTTCAATCGATGTATTGGGAATCTATCTCCGTGACTTTGGTATTCAGTTGGGTTATGCTATGGATACTTTGGCAATGGATGTTTTGATGAACGGTAACAAAGCTGATGGTTCTGAATCTGCTCCGGTTATTGGTGTATATGAAACAACCAACGGTATTACTTATAAAGACTTGTTGCATATCTGGGTTCGTGCTGCTCGTATGGGCCGTAACTTTACTACTATGATTGGTGGTGAAGACCAGGCTATCGAGATGTTGAACTTGCCTGAATTTAAAGAACGTCACTCAGGAACTACAGAAGCTACACTGAATATCAAGTCTCCGGTTCCCAACAAGGCTGACTTCTATATTCACCCGGGAACTCCTGACCAGCAGTTGTTGATGGTAGATACCAGTGCTGCCTTGATTAAGCTTACTGCTAAACAGTTGATGCTTGAATCAGAAAGAATCGTATCTAATCAGACTGAAGCTGTATATGCTTCTCTGACTACAGGTTTCTCTAAGATGTACCAGGATGCTGTTCTTCTGTTGGCAGCTAACAAGAAATTCTCTGAAGCTGGATTCCCGAGCTTCATGAATATTGACCCATACCTATTGGTTAACTTAGAATAATATCCGGGATTTCTTCATTGTATTTTTGTCTAATTTCTCCCCGAACAGTTTCAATCCATTCTGTTCGGGGTTTTATATTATAACCTAAAAATAAAAGATTATGGCTACTACTTATATTGTAACAGTTGGAACTAATGCCTACAGTTTTAACGACCAGGTAACAGGTATTTCAATTGCAAAAGGCGAAGAGAGAGAACTTACTGCCCGTCAGTACAGAACAAAACGTATTCAGAAAGCTTTAGTTTCTGGCCACTTGGTTTTAGTTCCGGATAAGAACAAAACTGCCAAGTATACTGCTGAGGATATCGAAAAGCTTGACAAGAAGCTAGCTGCTCAGTTTGCAAAGGGTATGGAAATCAGTAAGATTGCCAAAGCTTATTCACTTGAAGAAGCTAAGCTGATTGCTAAGAAACATGAAATCGAAGCTGATCCGAAAGATACCGTAAAAGATATCCTTGAAGTTTTACTTGAAGATTTCGAAGAAAACCAAGAATAAACAAATCCGAATATAAATGAAAAAGAATCTAGACTTCACATATGTAACATCAGGTCTGGAAGTTTCATTTAGAGTATTAACCAAAGTCCCGGCCAAATCCATTTTTGACTGGGACTTTGGCGATGATAAGGGAGAGGTTTTCAATGGTGGAAGACATCAATCTTACTCTTATGAGAAGTCTGGATTTTATGATGTAACCTTACATGTCACTAATTCTGATGGATTAGATTTGACTTGTACTCGAACCGTAGTTGTATGTAATTATGGGCATACTACTCTTCAGGATACCATCTACAATTTAATAGATAGGTATATTCCCAAAGAATTGCATGAGAGTATGACCATAGAAGATAAAACTGCATACATAACTAAATGGCAATTATATATCTTCCCACTAGTAAACCATGTTATACCACCAGATAAATATAATGATGAATTATGGTATGAGGGACTAGAAAACCAATTAATTATGGAATTGGCAGTATGGGATTATCTCAATATACAAATACAAAATATACTGTTGGTTGCAGGAAATAGTTTTAGAGAAATTATCTCCACTGAATCTCATGGACCAGACCAAGATGGTGATTCATCTGGAGAACATGCTAGAGGAGATAGGATAAAGCAAATTACTACGGGTCCTACTGAAGTACAGTATTATGATAAGATATCCGAAAGTATATCTAGCTTATGGAGTACTTATTCAAAGATGATTCAACCTGGAGGGTATATGGATGAACTAAGAAAGAATCTATGTATGCTGGCATCTAGGTTAGAGATATACTTACCATTCTGTGATCAAATCGAACGGTTAGTAGTACCAAAAGTAGTAAATCATCGAAAACCAACTCCTTTGGGAGGACCTAATCCAACAGCCCCCCTCAATAAAGCAAGTAAACCTTCGTTAATCATAATAGATAAGAAATCATGACAAAAGAACCTTGGAGAATGGTTAAGAACCATTCTTGGAATAGGTATAAAAAGATTATCACTGATTTCTTAGACTGGGATGCTGGAAGACAAACAATTACTTGGGCTAAACATGTTAATCAATATCTAAATCATGCTGAGGATGATAGCCCAAGATATTATAATATTCCCATAGAAGCTTTATGCTACTACAATGCTTTTAGGAACTGGCCAATAAATAAAGCCACAGTTTCTGGAGAATTAGATGATGAGAACCTTTCTATACTTATTTCAAAGAATTACATAGAACAAATCGGATATCTCAATCAGGAAGGTTATTGGAACTTTAACTGGTCCGAAGATAGATTTGTTATCAATGGGATAGTATATAAGCCTTCTGGAGATACTCAAGTATCTCAGGCTAAAGATGAAGCTTTGGTATTCTTGGTAATCCTCAAAAGGGATAGAGATACTAAAATCAAATTCGTAGAACAAAATCCATAAAGATATGAAAATGTTAATGTTACGTTTCACCAAGCTTAACAATGTAGAAGGAGATTGGTGGGACAGTAATCTTATAATCTTGAATGGACCTTCTGGAGTTCACATAGAAATGCCTGGTACTGGTAATTCGGCTACTACCATGCAATCTATGACTGGTATGAAGTTCGTATCAAATTACCAAGATTACTTTGGAGAGGTATGGGATAAAGATATACCTCATATAGGCTTTGGCCAAGTTATTAAGTTCAGAGTTAGGAAATTACCTGATTATGCCGTAGTAGTTGGGGATATAGAGGATGGAGGAGATGTTGACCCAGATAATCCAGATGATATCCCAAATGCTTTTGCTGGTAAAGAAAAAGAATACTTCCGTGGTAATAACTCAGAACTGTTATTGGGAAAGAATAAAGTAACACCTTAAAATATATACATATGTACGTTAGTAAATACTACACTTGCGAAGAGATTGACCAACGGCTATTACAGGGTTATTATGATGACTCTTTGGCTCATGGTTTTGTTGGAACTCTTAAAGAGTTCTGGGCATTCTTCTTATCAATTGCAAACAAGGTAGATAAGAAAGAAGGTTGGGATTTGTCAGAAAATAACTTCTCTGATGAATTGCTAGAAAAACTGAATGGAATTGAGGAACATGCTAACTACGTTACTAAAGTTTCTCAACTAGAAAACGATTTGAAATATCAGACTCAAGAACAAGTTGAGAAATATATACATGACTTAGTAGATGGTGCTGATGATGCTTTGGATACATTAAAGGAATTGGCTGAAGCCTTAAACAATGACCCAAACTTTGCTACCAATATCACTAACCGATTAACTGAATTACGTACTCAATTAGAAGCTGAGGTAACTAGAGCTAAGAACCGTGAAAACGAATTAGCTTCTCAGATTAAGATTGTGAACGATAACTTGGTTAACTCGGTTAATACGTTGAATGCAACTATCATTAAAGTAGTACAAGATATTACTAGGATGATAGAAGCAATCAATGCTCGTATTCAAAAGGTAGAAGACCGGGTTGGTGATTTGGAAGTAGAAACTGACAATAACTTAACTGAAGCTAAAGAATATGCTAAGGAATTGGTAGATAAGGAAGCTGCTGAACGTAGAGCTGCTGATGAGAAACTGACCGAGGCTGTTCATCAAGTACAGTTAGACCATACTAGGGATATTGCCGACTTAAATAATAAGATTCTAACCGAGGCTTCAGAAAGAGCAAATGCAGATGTAGCATTAGAATCTAAACTGAACACCGAAATCAGTGATCGTAAAACTGCAGACCAAGAACTTGAATCCAAGATTAATGCTGAAGCTGCAGCTCGTACTGCTCAGGATGAAGTATTACACCAACAGATTGTAAAGGAAACTTCTGACCGTCAGAATGCAGATAATGGTTTACAGCAGAACATTACTCAAGAAGCTCAGAACCGTCAGAATGCAGATACTGTACTTCAGAACAATATTGATAACGAGAAAGAAACTCGAATTGCTCAAGATGAAATCCTTGACCATAAGATTGAGGATTTGAAAACTCAGGCCGGTACAGATAAAACCGAATTGCTTGAAAAACTAGAGCAAGAAAAACAAGAACGTATTGCTGCCGATAAAGACTTAGATAATCGTAAGGTAGATAAAAGAGAAGGCTATTCTCTTACTAAAAACGACTTTACCGATATTCTCAAGGCTAAATTGGATGGCATTGAAGAACATGCTAATTATATCACAAAAGTATCTCAGCTTATCAATGATGCTGGTTATCAAACTGAAGCAGATCTTCAGGCAGCTATTGAAAAGATTATTGGGGAAGCTCCAGAGGTTCTTGATACTTTGAAGGAGATTGCAGATGCTTTGGGTAATGACCCAAACTTTGCAACTACAATTACCAAGAAATTGGCTGCTATTACCGAACAGTTGAATCAAGAAATTACTAATCGTACAGAAGCTGATGCCCAGGTACAGGCTAATGTAGATAAGGAAGTTTCTGACCGTAAGGAAGCTGATACTGCTCTTGAGGCTAAGTTGAAAGAATACGTTGATAACGAAGTAGATAAAATTACTGGTAACACTGACGGTATTCAAGCTAGTCTGAATAAGGAAATCCAAGATAGAAAAGATGCCGATGCTGCATTACAAGCTGCTATCACTAAGGAAGAAACGGATCGTAAGGCTGCTGATGCTGCATTAGATACTCGAGTAACTGCTAATGCTACTAAGATACAAGAATTGGCTTTATCTATTCAGGATGCGGTAAATACCGTTAAAAATGAACTTCAGGCTAAGATAGATGCTTTGCAAACAGAAGTAAATGCTAACAAGGCAAATATCCAACGTAATACTGACCGATTAAACGACCAGATTACTAAGGAAGCTGAAGATTATGCTGAATTAAAAGGCATGGTTAATGCAGAAGCTGAAGCAAGAGCCAATGCTGATACTAATCTTAAGTCTCAGGTAGATAAGGTAAATATCGACTTGAACACTGAGGTTTCAAAGAGAGAAGCTGGTGATACTGTTTTACAGCAGAATATCGATAAGGAGATCTCTGATAGAACTTCAGCAGATACTTTATTAGATAATAAGTTCACTGGCTTGATAAGTACTGAATCTACTGCCCGGGCAAATGAAGATGAGAAAATCAATGCTCGAATCGACCAGGAGATTAAAGATCGTAAGGCAGGTGATGATGCTTTAAGCACCAGAATAGATAGCCTCAATAGTGGAGTAACCGGTTCTTTAGATGAGCTCAGGGAGAAAGTAACTAATAACACTACTGCTATTCAAACCGAAGTAGAAAGAGCTAAGGCTGCTGAACAAGCTCTTAAGGATTCTCTGATTACAGCTATGGAAAATCACAAAGATGATTTGGTAGCTATATCTAAGGATATCAATGATGAGGCTCAAAGTAGACTACAAGAAGATACCAAGCTTCAGAATAATATTGATACCGAAACCCTTAATCGTACTCAGGCAGACACTCTGTTAGAGAATAAGATTACTCAGGAAGTATCAGATAGAGTTCAGGCTGTTGAAAACTTGAATGACCGAAAGGTTGATAAAGTAGATGGCAAAGAGCTTTCTTCAAATGACTTTACCGACTTATTAAAAGCTAAGTTAGATAATATCCAGGAATTTGCTAATTACATTACTAAGGTATCTCAGTTGGAAAATGATTCTAACTATCAGAATGCCGAACAAGTAGAAGCTGCAATCCAAAAGATTATTGGTTCTGCTCCTGGAGTATTAGATACACTAGAAGAGATTGCAAAAGCATTGGGAGATGATCCTAACTTTGCTACTACAATTACCAACAAGTTGACTGAACTTAAGGGTATTATAGATAAGGAAATCTCTGATAGAACTGCAGCTGATGAACAAGTTACCCAGAAGTTTACCGAATTAAGCACTACTCTTAATGCTACAGTAAGTGAACTGAGAACTTTCGTAACAGAAACTCGTTCTGAATTATTAACAAAGGCTCAGGCTCAGGATGAATTAATTGCTAAGAATACTGCTAATATTCAACGTAACCTAGAATTAATTCAGGGATTACAAAGTAATCAGAATACTGGTTATCTTGAAATCAAGGAACTATTGAATACGGAAATTGAGGCTAGAAAGGCTGAGGATATTCGTATTGAAGCTAAAGTAGACAAGAATACTCAGGACCTTACTACAGAACGTAATGAGCGTATTGCTGCCGATAAAGTTCTCCAGGATAATATTGATGCTGAAGAAGCTGCAAGAATTGCTGCTGATAATGCTCTGGGTAAACGTATAGATAAAGAAATCCAAGATAGAAAAGCAGCTGATACCGCACTTGAGAATAAATTTAATGGTATCACTAACGGCTTAGATGAACGTCTTCAGAAAGAAGAAGCTACTTCAAATGCTTTACCCTTAACTATGGTTACGGAAATTGATCCGAACTTGGTTATCAATGGTACTTCTGCTGAAGTAAACTTTAAGAGTTCTGTAAAAGGAGAAGGTAATCTCTATGGAAAACCTATGCCTCGTAAGTTTGATATCCCTGCTTCTACAGATGCTAAAGCCGGTCTTCAATCAGCTGCCGATAAGAAGAGATGGAATTCTATGCCCAATGATTATATCACTGGAGCTAGTTATACACCTAAGGCTGGTGTGGTTACTACTAACATAAGTAGAAGTACATATAACTCCAATGAAGGTATACAGAAATCTAATGATTTCACTGTAGATATCCCCGCTTCTACTGCTGAGAAAGCCGGTGTACAAACTGCAGCAGATAAGAAGTTATTTAACTCTATTCCTCAGACTGTAGTAGTTGGAGAAGGAGCAACTTCAGATGCTAATAAAGTTACAGTATCAGTAAACCGAAAAACTGTAAACGAAGGTATATATAAAGATGATAATACCACTTTTAATTTACCAGTAGCCTCAACTACTAAAGCTGGTACTATGTCTGCTGCTGATAAGGTTAAGTTGGATGAAACTTTACCCCAGCAGATTGCTAAGGAAATCCAAGATAGAAAAGATGCAATTGAAGCCTTGAAGAATTCTTCCGAAGCTTCTCTTGCTAAGGAAATCCAAGATAGAAAAGCAGCTGACCAGGCATTGGACACTAAATTTACTCAGGCTATCAAAGAAGAGGCAGATGCTCGTGCTGAATACGACCAGGTTCAGATGCAAAAGATTCAGGAGGAAGAAGAAGCCAGAGCTGCTGCAGATACCGCACTTGAAAATAAGTTACAAACCAACATCAATAACTTAGAAAAGAAACATGATGATTTTGTAGCAACTAAGGGTAAGGCTAATGGATTGGCATCTTTGGATGGTAATGGATTAGTACCCTCTAGTCAATTGCCTTCTTATGTTGATGATGTTATCGAAGTTTATGCTACTTATGATGTCAGTGAAACTGGAAAGCTGAGCAATATTAAATTATATTCTGACCCAGATCATGCTAATCCTATTACTGGAGAATCAGGTAAGATATATTTGAATATTACCCAGGATGAACCCTCTTATCAATTCCGTTGGTCAGGTACTCAGTTTGTAGATAGTAATACTTCTTCACTGATACTTGGAGAAGTTACTGGTACTGCTTATGATGGAGGTAAGGGTAAAGCTTTAGCTGATTGGAGAAAATCTCTGAGTGATAATCTAAAGTTTTATTCTCATATTAAGGATGACAGAGCTTGGACTAGAAATGCTACCGAAGTTAGATTAAATTTCGATTGTTCAGATTTTGGTAATACTGCAAGTGTAAATACTTATAATCAACCTATCCCAGCTGCTACCAAAGACTTAGCAGGTGTACAAACTGCAGCAGATAAGAAACTGTTTGATTCTATCCCGGGTACTATTATAATTTCTGGTAAAGGAGTAGTTCAGAATACGGATAAAGTTTGGGTACAGATTAGTAAATCTACTAAAGCTGATGGAGTATATGGTGAAGCTACTACACAGACATTAGAAATTTTAGCTGCTAATGCTAATCGAGCTGGAGTATTGACTCGGGAGATGTTCAATAAACTTAACTCTGGTCTGAATGGAGATATTACCAATGCTTTGAATGAAGCTAAGGCTTATACTGATGCTGCTAAAACTGCATTAGAGAAATTAATCCAGGATTCTGACAAAGTAATTAAGGAAAGCTTAGATGCTCATATTGGCAATAAGAGTAACCCTCACAATGTAACCAAAGCTCAGATAGGTTTAGGTAATGTACAGAACTTAGCTCCAGCAGATATGCCAGTATCTACTGCTCAAGCTACTGCTATTGCAGATGCTAAGGCTGCAGGTACAAAAGCTCAGACCGACTTAAGTACCCATGCAAACAGAAGGGATAATCCTCATAATGTAACTAGAGCTCAATTAGGATTGGCTACTACAGACCAAGTAGTATTTGCTAAAACTACTGCAGCTTCTGGTTTCTGGAAGGAATCAGATGGTAGATTAAAATCTCAAGTAGAGAATTTGAACCATACTCTGGACCAAATCTGTAATATACCTACAGTTCACTTCAAGATGAATGGTAAATACCAAGTGGGAACTATTGCTCAGAGCTTAGAGGAAATTGAACCTCTGTTGGTATCAGAGAATACTATACCTGCTTCTCAAGTACCTAACCAATCTAGATTCGAAACTTTCGTCGGAGAAGATGGTCAGGAATATGTAAAAGTAAAAGTAGTAGAATATGAAATGCTCAGTGTCATGGCTCTCGAAGGAGTTAAGTTATTGAGAAAAGAATTCGAAGACTTTAAGAAACAATTAAACAATAAGTAATATGGCAGAAATAGCAACTTGGAGTGCTATTCTGAATAAGACCGGCCTTGGTAAGACCTCTAATGAGTGCCCTACCAAGGCTGAGTTGTTAGCACTCAATAATGGTAAGGACTCCAATGTTGACAAGGTTATTGTAATTAGTAATGCTGCTAGCTACGGTAACAATGAATGTGTCAAGTTAGAGGATATCAATGCCGAGCAATGGATTTATACATTCCAGTGGTATCCGAATGGTAATCCTTCTTTTAATGCTCCAGCTACTGGAGGTACATACCCCTTTGGTTCATATGCTTCTAATCGAGTTAAGCAAGTAAACGGTGTTAATACTACTATCTCTCAAAGTTTGGCGAATGATGTCACTAAAACTTCGGAAGGTTCTTGGTATACTACAGATTACGACGGTAATAAAGGTAGAATAGTACCCAACAATACATCTACTAATAGTAAATCAATCACTGTAACTTGGACTCAGAAGTATTCGGGTAAAACCCTACAGGCAACATTTACTCAGGCAGCAGGTAGAAAAGTTTATTCTTCATGGAGTTATAACTGTAGAGTAGATAAAACTTCTTTCAGTTACAGTGGAGGTCAATCTAATGTAACTGCTAAGAGTGCAAGTAGAACTTATACTTGGAATGGTCAAGGTAGTAGTTATACAGAATCAGAAACTGCTACCGTAAGAGTTTCTAGTCCGGCTTCTATTAGTGGTAATAGTATTTCTATCCCAAGTAATAGTGGTTCTGCTAGAAATTTTACGGTTACTTTCGATTTCCCAAATGCTACAGACCAGACTATCTCAATTTCTCAGGAAGGAGGTCAAGTAACCTATGTAGATCACCTATCTATATCCCCAACTACTAAAAATGTACCTGGAACTGGTTCAGGATTTAGGTTGACAGTAAATGCCAATTATGATAAATATATAAACGGAACTTATGTAGAAAATGTTAGTTCTACTTATACTTTGGCTGAAGTAGTTGAGGGAACTTCATCTGATATTACCATCTCTGGTAAAACTTCTAGTGGATGTAGTATTAGTGTAGCACCAAACCCTAGCTCATCACCTAGAACTTTTAAGATTAAGTTTACTTACGATACGGCAACTCCTGTATATTTAACCATTACACAGAATTCGGCTGAGGTAACTTATCCTAGTAGCGGTATAGTATTTGAACATAGTACTCAACAGAATAGTGGTTATAAAACTAGTACTTTATCCATTGGTACTGTTGAAGGTAAAGGAGGTGATATTTCTTTTTATATAAAGAGTTATAGGTCTAGATATGTTAACGGTTCTTTAAGTTCTACCGAAGCTATTAAACCTACTCTTATTTTGCCATCCGGAGTAACCGAAACTATTACTAATGTGAGTGGTTATTACTTTAAAGTAACTATTACCATACCTGAGTATTCAAAGCCTGCAAGCAGAACTCTTACAATCAGAGCTAATCAACCTAATGGCTTAGATAGAGAGTTAGTACAAACTGTACAACAGAGTGCTTCAACTTATGAGTTTGGTATTAGGGAAAACTCGGGGGATTCTTTGAGTACTTCTCTTACTTATTCTGGTTGGCCAAGCTCAGGCTCATCCCTCAATCTCAATAGACCCGTAAGAGTATATTCTAGGAAGAATGGTAATCAATTCCTTAATTGGGCTTTATCTTCTAATGTGGATTGGATTACTATATCTGGTTCAGGTGCTGGGGCTACATATAAGGTAGCCACTAATAACAGTAGTTCATCTAGAACAGGAATTATTACCTTTACTCAAGGGGAATCTGGTAAAACTTGTACTCTGAAAATAGTTCAAGAAGCTAAAGATAATAATTTCAGATTGGAATTAAGTTTAAATATTTCAAATGGTAATGATCAAGATACGTGGGGATTATTTGATACGGCTGATATGCCTCATACTTCTGACTTTATGTATAGTATGAGCTTAATACGTGAGGGTATTATAGTGAACTCAGTAGAAGGTAAAATAACTGTGAATTCTCTTCAAAGTACTACTAAGGATAGAGGGATTGGAGATAATGTTTATGTATGGGCCTATAATTCTGTAAGAGGTTTATGGTTATCAATTGGTAACTTTAAGATTAAAGAGGGGAATAATATCCATCATTGGGATGTTTCTTGGCCCACCTAGACAATTTAATCCTAAACACAACACTAGTACATTTATTGATAGATAAATTTAATTATTAACTTTAAAACTAAATCATTATGGAAGTTAAATCTGGTGAAGGTACTGTAGTGGTTGCGGATCGTAATCGTTATAGTGATAAATGTTGTAATAGTCGAGTAGTTGATGCTCAAAGAGATCAGAACATTATTAACTCGGTAGTACAGGGGCTTTAGGTAATAAAACTGCATAATTTCTATTAAAGTTGATTAGGGAAAAGGGAGGTACCTGTAGTGGGTATTTCCCTTTTTTCGTTTTAATCTAGTAAGAAACATGGAAGAAGATAATAAACTACAAACCTTTACTCTCCAAATGCAACTACCGGCTCCTAATTTAGAGGTAGCAAAGAGAGTAGCCGATGAAGCACAAAGACTGATAGATATCTATGGATACTATAACTTCTTGAACCTAGTAGAATTTATGAAACAGAATCCCAGTATGGTTCAAATGGGATTAAGTCTAATCAATAAAAATAATGCAGTATGGAAGAAATGAAATTTAAATCATTACAAAGAGGAGATTCAGTCTTTACTCTAGAAAGAGACAGAAGATCAATGTACCCAATCTTTGACCGAGCTAAAGTAGTAAAGGTAGGAGAAAGTAAACCCAGAGCTAATGAAAATGGTGATGGCTTTTCTAATCTTATAGAAATTGTTCTTCAAGATTCCATTGGTACAGTAACCGTATATTTACCTTCGGATGGGAATGAGGGTATTTATAACAATGTGTACTACACTCTAATTGGAAATAATATTGTAAACGAAGTATCATTGCAAAGGTCACAGGCTCTTGGTATTATTAATAATGTAGGTAAATACGAGAACATAATAAAGGAATGCGATAATA
>ENA-OZGD01000648-OZGD01000648.1-human-gut-metagenome-genome-assembly--contig:-NODE-648-length-14059-cov-10.648458_pt1 | contig 14059 bp, 16 predicted proteins | sample MGYA00244653_ERZ653652 | MGnify/ENA primary metagenome ERZ653652 (study PRJEB26926, sample SAMN06164983) | human gut metagenome | biome: ENVO:00009003; feature: ENVO:2100002; material: ENVO:00002003... | reverse complement strand
GCACCAAAATTTTTGTCAAGGAGGACACGAAAATGCTTTACACAGAAAAAGAGAAACATGAAATTGAGCGAGTAAAGGAAGTCTTTGCGGAACATCTGCGGCAAAGCCCTGATTTTGAATTGCTCTGGTCGGACAAGGTGGGCTATGTCTGGCTGACGATTGGCGTAAATCCAGTCTATGTGGATACCGGTATCAGGATAGAATCTGCCGCCGATCTCTGCGGCAAGTGTTTGGATGATGTTGCTACGGATGTTTTATATATGACTGGCAACGATCATGCACTGGAAGCAGCCGACCCGCTGGAGTTAGCCGAAATCAAGCGGCTCTGGGAGCCATATATCAACCAGCTGCCAGACTATGCGTATCTCTGCAAAGACCTGCTGAACGGAAAAATGTAATCTGTTAAATGAGGTGTCAGGAGCCATACAGTGCTTCTGGCACCTTTTGTGAGTTTTCTGTGAATTTGATTAAAAAGTCCTTGACAATTTGTCTCTGGCAAGACCGCAAAATCCATCCTCATTTCCTGCGGTGCTAGGCTCGCGCCCTTCGACATCCAAGAGTTGCGGGACCTTACCATGTACGATGAACTGCAACTGGACACGCTGGGCGATAAGAAAACGGCGCTGTTCCTCATTATGTCGGACACGGATTCCACCTTTAATTTCCTCATCAGCATGGTCTACACCCAGCTTTTCAATCTGCTGTGCGACAAGGCAGATGACCAATATGGCGGTAAACTGCCGGTTCATGTGCGCTGTCTGATTGACGAGTGTGCCAACATCGGGCAGATTCCGCAGTTGGAAAAGCTGGTGGCTACCATCCGCAGCCGTGAGATCTCCGCCTGCCTTGTTTTGCAGGCGAGAAGTCAGTTGAAAGCCATCTACAAGGACAATGCGGACACCATCGTGGGCAACATGGATTCTCAAATTTTTCTGGGCGGCTCCGAACCTACCACCCTGAAAGACCTGTCCGAAATACTAGGCAAAGAAACGATTGATGCCTTCAATACCTCAGATACCCGTGGCAACAGCCCCAGTTACGGCACTACGTTTCAAAAGATGGGGCATGAGTTATTGAGCCGGGACGAGCTGGCGGTGCTGGACGGCGGCAAGTGTATTTTGCAGCTGCGAGGTGTGCGCCCCTTTCTTTCGGACAAGTACGACCTGACCCAGCACCCCAACTACAAGCTGACCTCGGATTACGACCCCAAAAACACCTTCGATATTGAAAAATATCTGAACCGAAAAGAAAAAATCCACCCCGGTGATGAGTTCATCGTGGTGGACGCTGATTCGCTCCCGTCTGCCTGAACCGGTAGGCGGTTTTATTTTACTCGGACCAGAGAGGTACACCAGAAAGTCCACTCTCGCCGCAGTTCGCGGCTTCAATAGGCAGCTTCAGGTGTGTACGGACGGTCTACAATTTTTTCAAAATAAAGGAGAAACAACTATGGAATTCTTTAACTCTGCTATCGAAGTTCTTCAGACTCTGGTTGTCGCTCTGGGTGCCGGTCTCGGCGTTTGGGGTGCCATCAACCTGCTGGAAGGTTACGGTAACGACAACCCCGGCTCCAAGTCTCAGGGCATGAAGCAGCTCATGGCTGGCGGCGGTGTCGCTCTGGTCGGCATTACCCTGATTCCCCTGCTGAGCGGTCTGTTCGGCTAAGAGCCACAGGCGGGTTTTCCCGCCTGTACATACGCAATCACTCCATCTCTGCTGTGGATAACAGCCCTTTATCATAAGGAGCGCATTGCTGTACGAATCTCCACCCATCAACGAAAGGCGGTGTCTTATGCAGTTTTTGACCCACATTATTTTTCTCCTGAATCTCCTCAAGACCCTTATCAACCACTTCAGCTAAGGACGGTGACTGCTGAATGGAAACCGTTCTCAAAGCCATTGCCGACTGGATCAAGGGCATCCTGACGGCAGGCATTATGTCAAACCTTTCCGGTTTGTTCGACGATGTAAACACGCAGGTGGGCAACATCGCACAGCAGGTGGGCACAAAGCCCTCCAGTTTTGAGCCGAGAGTGTTCGCTATGATCGAAGCCCTCTCCCGGAACGTGGTGCTGCCCATTGCAGGCATCATCCTGACTTTCATCGCCTGCTATGAGCTGATCGAGATGATTACCCAGCACAACAACATGGCACAGTTTGAGCCTGCCCTCATCATGCGCTGGATCTTCAAAACGGCGGTGTCGGTGTGGCTCATCAGCAACACCTTCGATATTGTGATGGCAGTGTTCGACATTACCCAAAAGGTGGTGTCCGATTCCAGCGGCATCATTGCCGGAAACACCCGTGTTAACGACATTGGCTTGTCGATGTTGGAAGCCAGCCTGATGCAGATGGATGTAGGCCCCCTGTTCGGGCTATTCCTGCAAAGTTTCTTCATCGGCATCACTATGCGGATCTTGAGCATCATCATTTTTGTGATCGTCTACGGGCGTATGATTGAAATCTACTGCATGGTAAGCCTTGCGCCCATCCCCATGGCAACATGGGGCAACCACGAGCAGTCGCACATGGGGCAGAACTACCTGAAATGCCTGTTTGCGCTGGGCTTTCAAGGCTTTCTCATCCTCATCTGCGTGGCGATTTACGCCGTACTGATCCAGAGCGTGGCGATTTCCGGGGATGCCATCAACTCCATTTGGAGCATTGTGGGCTACACCGTTTTGCTCTGTTTCAGCCTGTTTAAGACCAGCTCCGTGACAAAATCCGTCCTCGGAGCGCATTAAAGGAGGTGCTTACTTGGCTGCGTATATCTCTGTGCCCCGTGATTTGACCAAGGTCAAATCCAAAGTGGCGTTCAACCTGACCAAACGGCAACTGCTTTGTTTCGGTACAGCGGCTCTCATTGGGGTGCCGCTGTTTTTTGTTCTCCGAGATTCCGGCGGCAACACTGCCGCTACCCTCGGCATGATGGCGGTGATGCTGCCGGCATTTTTTCTCGGCATGTACGAGAAAAACGGTCAGCCCATGGAAAAGCTGCTGTCGTACTATGTGCAGTCCCGGTTTCTCCGCCCGAAGATTCGCCCCTACAAGACCAACAACTACTATGCACTGCTTATGAAGGGAGGCGTGACCCATGATCCCGTTTTGGAAAAAGACCGGTAAGCACAGCAAGCCGCAGTCTGCGCAGAAGCGCAGGCAGAACGCAAAGCCTGCTGTGCCCCGGACCGCCCAGCAGTCCATCCCCATGCAGCGGATGTTTGAGGATGGCACCTGCCGGGTGAAGCCCAACTACTACACCCGCACCGTCCAGTATCAGGACATCAATTACCAGCTTGCCCAGCAGGAGGACAAGACCGCCATTTTTGAAGAATGGTGCAGTTTTCTGAACTTCTTCGATTCCAGCATCAAATTTGAACTGTCCTTTGTGAACATGGCAACCGACAGCACCGAGTTTGAAAAGAGCATCCGCATTCCGTACCAGAAGGACGGTTTCGATGATGTTCGTGCCGAGTATTCCCAGATGCTGCGCCAGCAGCTTGCCAAGGGCAATAATGGTCTGACCAAAACCAAATTCATCACCTTTGGCGTAGAGGGCGAAAGCATGGCGCAGGTCAAGCCCCGGCTCGACCACATCCAGAACGATTTGCTGAACAACTTCCACCGGCTGGGTGTGCAGGCGAAGCCCCTGAATGGTGTCCAGCGGCTGAAACTCATGCACGATATGTTCAACATGGACGGCGCATCCAAGTTTCATTTTGACTGGAAAGACCTTGTGAAAAGCGGCCTTTCGGTGAAGGATGCCATTGCGCCCACCGCCTTTGCCTTCAAAAATTCCCGGACGTTCCAGATGGGTGGCATCTACTGCGCCGCCAGTTTCTTGAGCATCACGGCATCCGACATCAGCGACCAGCTTTTGAAGGATTTTCTGGACATGGATTCCAGCCAGATTGTCACCATGCACATCCAGTCCGTTGACCAGAACAAGGCCATTAAGACGGTCAAGCGCACCATCACCGAACTGGACCGCAGTACCATTGAGGAGCAGAAAAAAGCAATCCGTTCAGGTTACGACATCGACATTCTGCCGTCAGATTTGAAAACTTACGGTAGGGATGCCAAGGCGCTTTTGAAGGAATTGCAGAGTCAGAACGAGCGGATGTTCCTTGTCACATTTTTGGTACTGAATACCGGGCGCACGGAGCAGGAACTGGAAAACAACGTCTTTCAGGCCAGCTCCATTGCCCAGAAGCACAACTGCAACCTGTGCAGACTGGACTACCAACAGGAGCAGGGGCTGATGAGCAGCCTGCCGCTGGCTGACTGCCAGATCGAAATTCAGCGAGGTCTGACCACCAGCAGCACGGCCATCTTCATTCCGTTCACCACACAGGAACTTTACCAGTCTGGCAAAGAAAGCCTGTATTACGGCCTGAACGCCCTGTCCAACAACCTTATCATGGTGGACCGGAAGAAGCTGAAGAATCCCAACGGTCTGATCCTCGGCACTCCCGGTTCTGGCAAGTCCTTCAGTGCAAAGCGTGAGATTGCAAACGCTTTTTTGGTCACAGACGATGATATTATCATCAACGACCCCGAAGGCGAATACTCGCCGCTGGTGAACCGTTTGAAGGGTCAGGTCATCAAAATCAGCCCCAACAGCACCCAATTTATCAATCCCATGGACATCAATGCCAACTACTCCGAGGAAGATAATCCGCTTTCCCTGAAAGCTGACTTTATCCTTTCGCTGTGCGAACTGGTGGTGGGCGGCAAGGAAGGGCTGCTGCCGGTGGAGAAAACGGTCATCGACCGCTGTGTGCATCTGATTTATCGCAAATATTTTGCCGACCCCTGCCCGGAGAATATGCCCATTCTTGAGGACTTGTACAACGCCCTGCTTCAGCAGGACGAGAAGGAAGCCCACCACGTTGCCACCGCACTGGAAATCTATGTGAAAGGCTCCCTGAACCTGTTCAACCACCGCACCAATGTGAACGTCAACAACCGCATCGTCTGCTACGACATCAAGGAACTGGGCAAGCAGATGAAGAAACTCGGTATGCTCATTGTGCAGGATCAGGTCTGGGGGCGTGTCACGGCAAACCGCAGCAGTGGCAAGTCCACCCGGTATTATATGGATGAGATGCACCTTCTCTTAAAAGAGGAACAGACCGCCGCTTATTCCGTCGAGATCTGGAAGCGTTTCCGTAAGTGGGGCGGCATCCCGACTGGATTGACGCAGAACGTCAAAGACCTGCTTTCCTCCCGTGAGGTCGAGAATATTTTCGAGAACAGTGACATGATCATCATGCTGAATCAGGCGGCAGGAGACCGGCAGATCCTCGCAAAGCAGCTCAATATTTCGCCCCATCAGCTTTCCTATGTGACCCACTCCGGCGAGGGCGAAGGGCTGCTGTTTTTCGGCAATGTGATTTTGCCATTCGTTGACCGTTTCCCCACCGATCTGGAACTCTACCGCATTATGACCACCAAGTTGGGTGAAGTCTCGGAGGGCGCGCAGAAATGAGTGAACCGAAGCTGAACATCAAAGAAGAGTCGTCCGCAAAAAAGACCCGTTCTCCTCCGAAAAAAGCCAAGGTGGAGCAGTCGGTGCCCAGAAAGAAGAAACTGAAAACCGATGCAGAAAAGACCGCCGAAAAAAACCAGCACCTGCGGTTCGGCAAGGCGGAACTGACCCCGGACGAACTGAGCCGGTTGAGTAAGGCGCAGAAGCGGGAGATGTACGCTGCCCATGCCGCCCGGTCTGCGGTGCATCGGGAGGTTGAACAGTACGAGGATGAAAACGTCGGTGTGCAGGCGTTGAGCGAGGGCGAAAAGGCGGCAGGAAATGTCCGGGATATTTCCAAAAGCCGCTATGCCCGGAAGCTGAAAAAGAAAGCCAAGATGCAGGGCAAGAAGGGCACCAAAACCGCAAAATCTTCTGCACGAGAGCCGACTGCGGCACAAGATGCAGGCGCATCCGGTACCGGCGAGGGCGGTTCCAACTGGCTTTCCCGGTGGCGGCAGAAACAGGACATCCGGCAGAGCTACTATGCCGCCGCCCGGTCGGGCACGGCAGCGCAGACCGCAGGCGGCAAGGCGGCATCCAACGGTGCATCTGCTGCCCGGTCCGGCGTGGAACAGGCGGTGGAGAAAGGCAAAACTGCCGTCAGCACCGCTGTGAAAGGGCTGATGAATGCCGCCAAGGGCAACGCACACGTTCTGGTAATCGTGGGCGTTTTTCTTTTGCTCATCCTCATGGTGATGTCCGGCTTTTCCTCCTGCGGCATCCTCTTTTCCGGCGGCACACAGGTGTCCGGGCAGACCATGTACTCCGCCGAGGACAGGGACATCCGGGGCGCAGAACAGGACTACAAGAAGCTGGAAAAGGAACTGGATAAAAAGATCAAGCGCACCCCTACCGACCACCCCGGCTACAACGAGTACCAGTACCACCTTGACCCCATCGAGCACGACCCATGGCAGCTCACTTCGTATTTGACCACGCTCTACGACGATTACACTCGCAGCGAGGTACAGGGCAAATTGAAGGAGACCTTCAAAAAGCAGTATAAGCTGACCACATGGGTAGAGGTGCAGACCCGGTATATGACTGTGTGGGTCATGACTCCCGCAGGAATCCCAGTCCCTACGCAGGTGCCCTATGAGTACCGCATCTTCCACACCAAGCTGGTGAACCGTGGCTTGGAAGTGGTCATTCGGGAAGAATTGAATGCCGACCAGTGGAAACGGTACGAGATTTTCCAAGATACCTTGGGCGGTCGGCCTTATCTGTTCAACGGCGGTCTGCCGCCCGGTGGCTCCGATGGCTCCGGCACACCCGGCATCGACTATCAGGTTCCGGCAGAAGCCCTGACGGATGAGGAGTTCGCCGCCATCTACAAGGAAGCCCAAAAGTATGTGGGTACGCCCTATGTGTGGGGCGGTTCCACCCCGGAAACCGGCTTTGACTGCTCCGGCTATGTCTGCTGGGTCTACAACCAGAACGGCTATGATGTGGGCAGAACTACTGCCAATGGATTATGGCAGAAAAGTCAGCACATTTCCGAAGCCGAAGCAAAGCCCGGAGATCTGGTCTTTTTCAAAGGCACCTACGACACCCCCGGCATGAGCCACACCGGGATTTATCTCGGCAACGGCATGATGGTGTCCGCTGGCGACCCCATCAAATACGCAAATATCCACTCGTCCTACTGGGAGAAGCATCTCGCAGGATTTGGGCGGCTTTCAAAATGAAATGGAGGGTTTACTATGAGCGAAAAACTGGAAAAGCTGCGCGCGATGCTCGAAAAAGAGAAAGAGCGGCGCATCAAGCTGAACAACCGCATTGAAATTCTGGAACGGCGGATTCAGGAGGCCGAAGCCGCCGAAGTGAACGAAATGGTGCGCAGTGCAAAGGTCAGCCCGGAACAGCTTGCCGCCCTGCTGCGGCAGTCTGCCACTACCACCCCGAACCCGGCTGCGCTGTCTGCCGTGGGTGCAACTTTTGAGAAGGAGGTCGATGTAGATGAAGATTAAGAAACTGGGTGCGCTGCTGGTATCGGCGGCACTGTGCGCTGGCATGGCGGCTCCCGCTTTTGCCTTTGAGGGCGAAGCCGCCCCCGTGGAGCAGCCGGTTCTGCCGGAAGTCGTGGAGGAGGATGTTGTCACCATCACAGATGAAACCTCTGGTGCCCTGACCCCGGAGGGCAACCTGACGCTGGTAGACGACTACCACACCGACTATTCCGATGGCAGCGGACAACAGTTCATTACGCTGGTCAGCAAATCGGGCAGTACCTTCTATCTGGTCATTGATCGCAACGCCAAAGGACAGCAAACTGTCCACTTTATGAATCTGGTAGACGAAGTGGACCTGCTGGCACTGATGGAGGAAGAAGATGCCGATGCCTACACAGCCGAAAAAGAAGCAGCGGCGCAGGCTGAACAGGATAAGCTGAAAGCCGAGGAGGAAGCCAAGAAAGCTGCGGAAGAAGCGGCAGCATCCGGCACAGAACAGCCCAAGGAAAACAAGGTCACAAAGATCGCATCCGGCTTTCTGGGTGTGGTCGTGCTGATTGCGCTGGCGGCAGGCGGCGGCTTCTACGTTTTTGCGAAGCAGAAGCAGAAAAAGCAGGCAGAAAAAGAAGCCCTCGACCCCGATGCAGGTTATACCGAGGACAAGGGCGATTTTGAGATTCCCACCGAGGACGAGCCGGAGGACACCGGCGAGGAGGATACCGAACCCATCTGATTTTAAGGCGGCATTTGCCGCCTTACATATCTAAATCTGAAAAGAACAGGAGTTGATGCTTATTGTCTTATCAGCTTGTGGTCAGCGAGAAACCCTCAGTCGGGGCAGCTTACGCAAAGGTTCTCGGTGCGACCAATCGACAGGATGGTTATTGGGAGGGCAACGGTTATCTCGTCAGCTGGTGCGTGGGTCATCTGGTGGAACTGGCACCGCCCAATGTCTACGATGCCAAGTATGTCAAGTGGAGCATCGCAGATTTGCCCATCCTGCCGGAAAGGTGGCAGTATCTGGTGTCTGCGTCCACCAAAAAGCAGTTTGGCATTTTGCAAAAGCTCATGCACCGCCCGGATGTGGATAGCATCGTGAACAGTTGCGATGCAGGATAGTGCGGTTGGGTGACTCAAGAGAAAGAAAAAAGAGACCTCATCTCGTCAAAAAACTAAATCATAAAAGCATCAAAGAGGGCATTCAAATGAAACAAAATCGAATTTTTGACCAGAATAGTTCTCAAAAAGCACGTTCTTGGCACTATAATATGGACACCAACCGAGCGGAAGCCCAGTTCGCTGATGGCTCTGCCATTGCCATTGACTGCCTTGCCATCGAGGACGAATACGGCAATACCCCGGCACAGCGAGCTGAACTTGATTGGCTACTATACAACAAGCCCTTGGAGTGCGTCCAGCTTGTGCTGAGTGGTGAGATTGAGCATTATCTCTCACTTAGCTGTGACCATGGCAAACTGAAAGACTAACCTCTAAATAGGCCAAACAACCCGCTACTTGCAGTCGCTGCAAATGGCGGGTTGTTTGCTTATTTTAAGTTTTTCCTTTGCTCATAGTAGTGCAAAATCAATGTAGTGCAAAATCAATGGCCCAATGGTCAAAGAAATCACAAATATCAGGCAAATCTACTGGTTTCTTATAAATGTCATTCTAAAATTCAATGGATTTTGCTATTTCTAGCACTTGTTTTTTCGACACGAAAGTCGATTTAACCCTATATTTTATGTATCTCTCGATGATTTCAAGTTTGCCATTTTGGGGGCTTGATTATTGAGAAAATTCTAAATTCCAAAAAGGTCTATCATTTTCATCAATCGCATCGTTATTGAGAATAAGCACTGCACCACCACTTAACAGAGGAGGCAGCTGTAAATAGCTTATATTATTTATTGAGAAAATGAAACGCTATTGCAACAGTTGAATACTGTATATTTTATCAAATTGATACGGATCTGATAGCAACACCTTACCGTTTGATATCACAAGAATGCTTTCGCCTTCTTTAAGATACGACAACTGAAGATTTCCTTTCAAGTAGTTTGATACGCCATAAATTATATAATTGTCATCCGTATCATATAATTGATTTTTTGCAGTCGCATAAATACAATTGTTCTTCAGGTCAACTTCTTCAATTATAAGTTCCGATTTTTTTCTTCCGAATGTATTCGATTGAAATAGAATGCAGAGAACCACTGCCACAAATGCTATGCCAACCATAATCTTCCGTTTGCATTTCATTTTATCAACCTCTGTATGAAAGGAACAGCGTATAAAGCGATTGTGTTATTCTCAATGCCCCTGTATAAGAAGTTGGATATGAAGAACCATCAATTGTGCTTCCATCTTTATGGATTCCGATAGCTACATACCCAGCTCCAGAAATATATTCTACAAGAGGACCACCACTAAAGCCACCTGTCAAATCCCAATCGCCCTTGAGATATTTTGAAGTCTGACTTCTAATATACCCAGAAGATTTACACATCCGATATCTCGCATCGGCACCATTTATTTGGCTCGGATAGCCATAAGCATACACCAACTGTGATGATGAATAATTGCTAGACTGCCAATGTAACCCAAGCCATCCCGTTTTCGTTCCTAAATTATTCTTGAGCGTAATAATCGCCCAATCCTCCGAACTTGTTCCAGCAAGATAAGAATCACTAACAATCATCGAACTTGCCGATACATTTTCGCTTCCAAAAGGTTTACTATTATCAGATCGAGCAGGTGCGACATTTACCGACTTAACGTAGGCTTTTTCCTTTATACTGTATAGATTATGTGCTGCTGTTGCAAGTGCATTAGGCCCAATCATAAATCCAGAACCATAATTTGTCCCTCCATTATTGGTCGTTATCTGTAGGCATACCGTACTACAATATGGTGTTGCCGTTGGATTATCAACAACAGTGATATCATTGCTTCCGATAATCGCATACAGATCGGATAGATCAATATCCGAAATCTTTCCATTTGGAAAATAGCCTGCAGTTGTCTCTCCATCCGTGAAGGAATTGGTTTCAACTATAATTTCCTCTATAGATTCTTCTTTTGTATCAAAATCGTATCTATGGTATCTCTCGATATGAGATTTGCTTCCATCACTTTGATTATCTGCAAAAGCAGTCAGCCCAGAGTTAAGCTCCATTGAAGAAAGAGCCACAATCCCACTTGCTTTCAAAAAAATTCTACGAGATATTTTTTCACTAGCTATTTTAATTTTCCTTCTTTACTTTTAGAGTATACACAAGATTTCTTATACATCAGTTGCTCTGCATTGGAAACACCTCCGTAAAATTTTTCATACGTTAGAGCCATCCTTATTTTAGATTTCAACTTTTACTTTCGCAAAAAAATAAATACCACTGATTTTTTATCCAATAGCCGTGCTAAGATTTATCTCTATGGGATTCAACACATGCGTCTGCTGGCACAACCAAGCCCAATTGTTCACTGTAGTAGTAAACAAGTCGTCATAGTTGTTGTCATATGCAAAATCAAATGTGTCATGAACGGTAATCAAGTAATACATTATAGAATTACCAATCATGAAGCCTGTTCCAGAGGTGCTTACCCTATGCAATGCATAGAATAAATCTGCATTATCAGACTTTTGAATTGTAAAAGACCAACTTCCTCCACTAAAATCTTTCAAGCCACTATTAAGTACTTTGTTTTTATAATTATTAAAAACTGTTGTCGTGTTTAACTTGTCAAGCAATGGCGTCGAAGAATCCGTCACACTCTCAGAATAGTCAATATTATATACAGAGAATTCAACCATAAGAGCCGCACATTCATATCCCTTATCCCGTGCAATTTGCGCAGCTGCCAACCATGCAAGCTGTGTATTATTTAACAAATTTCCAGATGCACGTGTTTGATCTTCATCTTTCATCTTATCGATAAACTTATTTAATTCATCTATCGACATTCCCGAAAAATCAACATGATACTTATCATTCATGCTTTGAATAACAGGATTGCTAGCTTTACGGCTGCTTATGTTAGCAGCATAAGACACAGTATTTATCGAAAACAAAAAACACACTGAAAGAATTAATGATACGAACCTCTTCATAACGAACCTCCTTAAATTCTGTACTCTACTATATAAATTGTGTGCTTCTCATCATCCCAGACAACGAGACTAAAATTCACATCTTCAGAATGTAAAAGCAATGTATTCATTTCGGCTTCCGAGCGTAGTTCCTTATGCTGACTATTATCATAAAGAAAAAAATTTCCACTTGCAATTTCAGGAATCACAAAATCTAATCCAAAATATGACGACACATTTTTTAATATAGAAGATATGGTTGGAGAATCATTAATTTTCTCCCATGAATCGAGTTGATGAATAATTTTGGCTGCATCCACATCGTAGTATACCGCTAACATTATCCCATCATTTTGCAATCCGCCATAAGCCTCATATATCAACGATTCAGAGTATGTTGCTTTTCCAATTTTGAATTGTTTCAAATAATCTCGTTTTTCATATTTGCTTTTTCTTCCAAGCATAAAGCCCAAAAGCAAGCACAGTGCGACTATAGCTAGGTATCGGATAACTCGCGTTGGTCTCGCCTTTATAATTACCTCACACCTTTCTAACTTGCTGAAATATATAACAAACTCCACTTATCTACTGGTACTTCCGGTAATGGTTTCGCTCCGTCCATCGGAATAGCTAAAGGTCGCAGAATACTCAAGCCTATAAGATTTTCCGGGCTTAGTGTTAAAGCTACTGCTCACCATGCAGGTTGAGGTCGTGCTGCTGTTTGAGCAGCTACTTACTTTTTGCCATGTTCCAATTGTCCCCTTTTCATAGAGAACGCCTGAAACGCTGATTTTCTTTACTCCAGTTCGAGTCTGGGCATCAACCTGATAGTATGTTTGGTAAATAGATCCGTTGACCGTACTATCGCCTACATACCGTTCAGACTTTTCAGCGGCCATTGCGGTGCAGGCAAAGCTCAAGAGAATCACCGCTGAAACAACAATGGACAACAAACGCTTTTTCGACATAGACATACACCTCCGTTTTTTTGCTCCCATCAAGAGCCTTTGTATAATCAACGCAATTCGCATTCGCTTCGTTTCAATTTTCAGGAGAAAATTTTTCAAATTTTCCATCTTTGTAAGTTCAGACAAAAAGAAAGCCAGACATTTGTGAACTCTCACAAGTGTCCAGCTTTCTTAACGGATACCTTCCGCAATTTTCATAATCTCATCGTATGGAATGTTTCCCATAACGGTATGTGTAATCCCCCGATGTTCCCAACTTAGAGTATAAACATTCTTTCCATGTTCATCCGTACTGGTTCCAAGTACACCATCTGCTTCTCCGACCTTTACGGTTTCGTACACTGTATGCTCATTATCAAACAGGGACTGCTGCCCTGGCTGGATAATTGAGCAACGGACTGTGTAGCTTTCCTCTGTTTCTTTTGACGAGTAAACATGTAAAAAGTTTTCTGCTCGCTCAAATTTCTGCACATCGTCCATTTCAAAGCCGTTCGGCACATAATGGTCGCTGTATCCATCCGGGAGCCACTCCAGCGGTTCGCCATCCACCTGATAAGTCAGCTGCATCTCAATGGGCAGAAATTTTTGAATCATCGTATAGACTGCCCTGCGGAAATCAGCGCTGACCGCAAGAGCACCAACCGTCAGCATTACGAGTGTCAATGCCGCAATTAGTACTCGTTTCAACACTGGGTGGTGCTTTTTCTTCTTTAAGGCCTCTGTCATTCGTTCGTCCCATTGGGACGTATCTGGGTAGATTTCCTCAAACTGCTTTGGCGTTGGAAGCGAATCCAGTTCTCTTTGCGCATCTGCACGAAGTGCCATCATCAAAGCCGCATCAAATGAAATGTCTGTCCGCTCACTCATGGCTGTTCATCTCCTTCCATAATAGTTTTCGTCCTCGAAAGAGCCGTGTTCGTACCACTTCATCCGTTAATCCCAGCGATTTTGCAATCTCACGGTTTGTATATCCCATTGCCAAAAGGCGTAGCGGATCACGGTACATCGGTTTCATTTGGCCAATCAGTTCTGTTAGACGTTCAATGTTATCGGTGCTAACTGCTGCATCATCCGGCACCGGAGCGGCATCTGGTTCGTTTGGGACATCTTCCAGCAATTCTTCTCGTTGTTTGCGAAGCATATCATATGCACGGCTTCTACTACAACTAACGAGATAAGCAGCGAGTTCGTGACAGTTTTCTCGATGAATTTTAGAAAAATTTTTTGCAACGTACAAAAATACCTCTTGTAGCACATCCTCTGCCAGATACGAATCATCCATGATTTTGTAAGCGGTATGGTAAACCAGCCGTTTGTATGTATTGTACACCTCGGTAAAATCTTCTTCAAAGTTTCGATCATCAAGCACACTTAGATATAACGCAAGCAACGCAGTCACCTCTATTCACATTGATTGTGTGTAGTGTACCACGAACCAATAAAAATGTCGAATACAACCAACTTTTGAAAAGGAGTGTGATGCCATTGACCCAACCGAAAACAGACCTAGCCTACCTCCGCA
>ENA-OZGD01000647-OZGD01000647.1-human-gut-metagenome-genome-assembly--contig:-NODE-647-length-14061-cov-11.175425_pt1 | contig 14061 bp, 15 predicted proteins | sample MGYA00244653_ERZ653652 | MGnify/ENA primary metagenome ERZ653652 (study PRJEB26926, sample SAMN06164983) | human gut metagenome | biome: ENVO:00009003; feature: ENVO:2100002; material: ENVO:00002003... | reverse complement strand
TTGTAATGTCCGCGGTGCCACCTGAATTACCGGAAGTGTCCGGTCGCTCACGCGCGCCCTTCAAAAAAGGAAGCGCTGCCCTTGTAACGCGGGGCGCAGCGGCGCACCTACTGGCGGCGGCCCTTGCGGCGCACCGTGTTCAGGTTGCAGCTCCCGGAGGTTCGTTCGCGCAGCGTCCGCCCACGGCTCGCAGCAAATGCCGTGTTCTCTGGAAGCGTCCGGGTTGCGTTACTTTTTCCGATCTGTGCTTTTCAGTAGTTATAAAAATAGCACAGGTGGGCGGGTTTGTCAATCGGAAATTGCGGGGCTTGCGTTCCGCAGCGCCTTCACCAGACCTTCGGCGGCCAGCTGCCCGGCGTAGAGGGCCTCGTTCAGGTTGTTGCCGTGGCCGCCGATCTCGATGAGGAGGCTGCCGGTGGTGAGGTCCTGATTATAAAAGCGGTAGCTGAACAGCACCGGACGGGTGAAGCCGGGGAACGCGCCTTCCATGGCCCGCTCCCACGCGGCGGCGAAGCGAAGGTTCTGGCGGTAGTTCGGCAGACAGACGCTGCCGCCGTTGTCGCACCCGCAGATGATCATGACCTGCGCGGCCTGTTGGCCGTTGACGGTGCAGACCGGGGCCATCCGGGAGCCGTTCTCCGTCTCGATGGCGTCGCGGTGGACGTCCAGTACGATCTTGATGCTGGGGTACTGGGCTAAGTACTGCTGCACTACGGCGCGGCTGTTGGCGTAGCTGCCGGTGTAGCTGGGGTAGTCGTTCAGGGTCTCGTCGTGGAGGGTGTTCAGCCCGGCAGCGTTGAGGGTGTCGGCCATGACCCGGCCCACGGCGCACATATTATAGCTGCGGTCGGTGGTGCGGGAGCCGTCGCCGGAGCGGAACCAGAGCCCCGCCGACAGGCGGTAATCCTCGGTGGCGTGGGTGTGCATAATGAGGATCTGCGGCTCCGGGCTGTTCCACTCCACCGAGAAGGGCAGCGGGCCCTCGATCTCCGCCGCGACTTCGGCTGCCGGGACACGGGTGTTGTTTTTGATCGTGCCCGTGCCGCAGGGGATGTACTTTTCCCCGCTGCCCTGCGGGTAGTTCTTTTCCAGAATGATCCCTGCATCGGCGGGGCGGGCATCGTCCCCTTCCAAGGCGACGAAATAGGACGTGTCGGCAGGGGCGGAAGCGTCCGGCTGGGCTTGGGCCGGGGCATCCGGCTCGATGGCGTCGGCAGACGCGGCGGGCTGGGAGGAAGCCGCCGCTTGCTTCCGGCTGAGGGAAAGAGCAGTCTTGGCGGCGGGCAGCGGCCCGATGACAAGGGCCGAAAGGCCGAGCAGAAGCCCGTGGGCAAAAAAAGTCAGGGCCAGCATCAGCGCCGCCGCCCCGGCCAAGGCGGCGAGCTGCCCGGCCCCGGAACTTGTCTGCCTGTGGCGCATGGCGCGCACCTCCTTCCCTCTTACAAACATATGAAAAATGCAAAGGGATAGAACTCCCTGTGCCATCGCAGACGCGGCGGAAGGAGCCGTCAATTCGTCAGCCAGCCCAGCTGCGCAATGCTGAGCCGGGGCTGCAGCGCCCGGTTGATGGCCGCCGCCAGCAGGGCCGCCCCGTGGGCGATGACGCTGTCCAGCTCCCGGGGGGTCACCACGAGGTCACGGCCCTCCTCCGACTGCATCAGGGTGGGGATGCCCGCCGCCAGCACCGGCACGCCCAGCCGCGCCGCGTCCAGATGGCGGGAATGGTCGGGCTGGGCGGGGAAGAGCCCGGTGTCCGAAAATTGCAGCGTGCGGCCCAGCCGCTCCGGCTCAGAGGAGCACAGGCTGTCCACGCAGAGCAGGGCCGCAGGGCGGACCTGACGCACCAGCGCCGCCGCCAGCTGCTGCAAGCTCAGCCCGGTGGAGGCCGATACCCCCGGCGCCACCGCCGCCACGGGCCGGATGCCCTGCACCGGAACGCTGCGCTGCCCCATGGTGACGAAGATCTTCTGCACCGTGCGGGGGCCGAGGGCATCTGCGGTGACCCGGCGGTTCCCCGCCCCCAGCACCAGCACTGGCCCCGCCGCCGGGAGCAGGGCCCGCAGCTCTGCTGCTGCCGGTTCGATGACGCTTTCGTCCCGCTCGTCGAGCAGGCTGACGCGGGGCACTTCCAGCGTCACATACCGCCCGCGGGGCCGCTCCAGCCCTTCCCGCGCGATCTCCACCCGCGTCACGGTCACGCCGCCGCGTTTGGCCGTGGCCACCCGCACACCGGCAGGCAGGGCGTCCTCCGGGGCGTGGTAGAGCTCGTCCGCAAGGTCGGTATAACGCATTTTCATCCCACTTTTCTGTCTGAAGTCCGCTTTCGGGGCCGTTTTGGCCCGATAGCACAGCTTCAGTATGGGATTTTGAAAACTTTTCTAAACAAAAATCGAAAAAAGGCTTGCGCTGGTACGGTAAATATGGTATCATAAGGTGCGCTGTTATAGGTAGCCAAGGAGGTGGAACGAATGCCTAACATCAAATCTCAGAAGGACCGCGTCGTGCAGAATGCCGCAGAGCAGGCTCACAACAAGGCCATTAAGACCAACCTGAAAACAGTCGTCAAGAAGGCAGACGCTGCCATCGATGCTAAAGCCGCTGACAAGGACGCAACTGTCCTGGCTGCTGTTTCCGCGATCGACAAGGCTCGCGCTAAGGGTGTCATCAAGAAGAACACCGCTTCTCGCAAGATCAGCCGTATGGCAAAGCGTGCTAACAAGAACGCTTGAGTCCGTGCCTGATCAAGTGATCGACTGACGAACAAAACCTCTGTGCCATCCGGCATGGGGGTTTTTGTTTTTGCATCGTACCACTTTTTTATTGCAGAAATACAGGAAAACGGTCTGGCCGAACGATACGGTCAGACCGTTTTTGCGTGAAAGTCAGTTCTGGTCATGGCTCTTCCCGAACCACGAGCAGACCACGCCGCAGACAAGGCTGGTGGTGACGCCGGCGGCGGCAGCGGTCAAGCCGCCGGTGAGGATGCCGATGGCTCCTTCTTCCTGCAAAGCGGTGCGGACGCCTTTGGCCAGCAGGTGCCCGAAGCCCAGCAGGGGCACGGTGGCTCCGCACCCGGCGAACTCGGCCAGCGGCGCGTACCAGCCGACGGCGGACAGGACGACGCCCGCCACCACGTAGCCTGTCAGGATGCGGGCGGGGGTCAGGCCGGTGAGGTCGATGAGGAGCTGCCCGACCACGCAGATGCCGCCCCCAACGACGAAAGCCCAGAAATAATTCATGCGGTTCCCTCCTTTTTCGGGGCCCAGAGCTCGACGAGGTGGGCGATGGCCGGGATGCTCTCCTTTTGCAGGAAGGTGGTCTGGCTCATCAGCGCCCCGGTAGCGAGGAAGAGTAGGCGCTTCTGGGTGCCCCGCTCCAGCCGGGGCAGGATGTGGGCGCAGAGAACGGCGGCGCAGCACCCCGCCCCGGAGCCGCCGCTCTTGACGGCTTGCGCCTCGGCGTCGTAGAGGATGCAGCCGCAGTCCACATGGTTCTTGAGGAGCAGCCCCTCGGCGGCCAGCAGCTCCCGGAAGAGCTGGCTGCCCACATGGCCGAGGTCGCCGGTGTAGATGGCGTCGAAATCCTGCGGTTCGCTGTGGGTGTCCCGCAGGTAGTGCAGCAGGGTGGCGGCGGCTGCGGGGGCCATGGCTGCGCCCATGTTGTTGATGTCCTTGATCTGGTAATCCTGCACCCGGCCGAAGGTCACGGCCCGGATGCCGACGCCCGGCCCGGCGGGCCGCAGCAGACAGGCCCCGGCGGCGGTGGCAGTCCACTGGGCCGTGGGGGTGCGGACGGCCCCGTAGCTGAGCGGGGTGCGGAACTGACGCTCTGCCGCGCAGAAATGGCTGGACGACATGGCCAGCAGCCCGTCGGCCATCCCGGCGGAACAGAGCGCGGCCCCCAGCCCCAACGCTTCGGCCATAGTGCTGCAGGCCCCGAACAGCCCGGCGTAGGGGATGCCCAGCGCCCGCAGGGCATAGTTGGAGGCCGTGCACTGGGCTTGGAGATCCCCGGCCAGCACAAGGCTGACCTCTTTTTCGGTGATCTGTGCTTTTTTTAGGCAGAGCCGGGCTGCCCGGAGCTGGAGCTCGGCCTCGGCGGCCTCCCACCCGGATCGGCCGAAGCTGTTGTCGGCCCGCAGCTCGTCAAAGCCCGCCGCCAAGGGGCCCTCGCCCTCTTTTTTGCCGCCCACCGCCGCGTGGGATGCGATGACGGGGGGATCGGAGAAGATCAGGGTATCGCCGCGCCGGGTCGCCATCAGAAATTCCTCCTTTCAGGGCTGTTTTTTTGCGAATTTTGTGGTATACTGAGAATTCGCCGGGGTGGTGCAATCTTCGCGCCCGGCTGTGCGTATTGTAAAGGAAAGCGCTCAGCCGCCCAGCAGCCAGAGCACCCCGCCGTAGACCACGGCGGACAGGGTGCCGTAGACGATGACCGGCCCCGCGATGGTGAACATCTTGGCCCCGGTGCCGAGGATGCGGCCCTCCGTCTTGAACTCAATGGCCGCGCTGACCACGGCGTTGGCAAAGCCGGTGATGGGCACCAGCGACCCCGCCCCCGCGCGGGCCGCGAGCTTCTGGTAAAGGCCCAGCGTCGTCAGCACCGCCGAAAGGGCGATGAGGGTGCAGCTGGTCAGGGTGCCCGCGAGGTCGGCTTCGAGCCCAAGGGCGAGATACCGCTGGCGGAGCACCTCGCCGAGAAGGCAGATGCCGCCGCCTACCCCGAAGGCCCACAGGCAGTCGGTGCCGAGGGGGGAGTGGGGGCCGACCTTTTTCACCCGCCGCGCATATTCCTGCGCTGTCATCTTCATAGGGGAACACCTCCGAAGGTAGTATTTCCGGAACCCGAAGAACTATGCAAGCAAACTGCGGCCTACCCGCCTGAGAGTGCAGGGCCGCTGACAAGAAAGAAGGCTCGTTATGGACCAACAACATCGACCCACCCACCGCCGCCTGACCCGCGCGGAAGTGCGCCGCCGCCGGCGCAGCCGTGCCATCCGCCGGGTGGCCGGGCTGACCGCCGTCGTCTGTCTCGTCGTGGGCGGCGCGGCCTTCCTGCTCAACCGCAAGGCCCCGGTGCCCTCGGCCAGCGCCGCCGGTGCCCCCGCCAGCAGTGCCGCCAGCGAGACGAACGGGCTGCTGACCGACCGGCTGTTCCCCAGCAGCACTGCCGAACCCGCCAGCGAAGTGGTCGAGGAGAGCCGGTGCAACGCGCTGGGCCTGACCAAGGCCGAGGCCGCCGCCATGCTGGCCGACCCGATGATGGTGCTGGTGAACCACACCAACAAGATGCCGGACAACTACACGTTTGATACAAAGGAGTGCGGCTCCCAGACGGCGGTGAATAAGACCTTGCAGACCCCGGCGTGTGATGCCTTTCTGGAGATGCAGAAAGCTGCAGCAGCGGACGGCGTGACCATCTGGATGCAGAGCGGCTACCGCAGCGTCAAGTATCAGACCGGCCTGTACGAGCGGAAAACGAAATACTACACCGATCAGGGCTATGATACCGCCACCGCCAAGGAGATGGCTGCCGCCGTCGTCAACCCGCCGGGCTACTCTGAGCACAACTGCGGCCTTGCCGCTGACCTGAACAGCCCCGAACACACTGGGCTGGACGAGGGTTTTGAGAACACCACGGCCTTCCGCTGGCTGTGTGAGCACGCGGCGGAGTACGGCTTCATCCTGCGCTACCCCAAGGGGGCCGAGGATAAGACTGAGATCACCTACGAGCCGTGGCACTGGCGGTATGTGGGCAGGGAGAACGCCGCCAAGATCAGCGCCAGCGGCCTGTGCTTCGAGGACTACGTGGCCCAGCTGCAGGCCATTGCGGGCTGAGCGGCAAAGCGCGGGCAAAGACCCGTGAAGAAACCGTAAAACTTTACCGGACCCTTTGCATTTTAGGGGGCGGTATGGTAAGATAACAATGTCCCGGTAGGCCGCGCAAAAGAGCGCCCCACGGGGCCTGAGTGTAATGAATGCAAAAGAGGGAATAATCCATGAAGAACCGTTCAAAACTGATGATAGTTGCTGCGGTGGCCGCAAGCTGTGTTCTGCTTGCGGGCTGCGGCTCCTCCGCTTCCTCCACGGCAAGCTCTGCCGCCAGCTCGGCTCCCAGCTCGGTGGTCCTGTCGCAGGTGGAGAGCGCTCTGCCCGACGACGGCACCAACAGCCCCGATGAGCTGGCCGATGAGGTGAACACCCTGCTGAAAGCGAACCCCATCGCAAACCAGTTCGAGATCGCCGCAATGAACATTGAGTACGATTTCGGCCTGAAGGCAGAGGATGTGGCCGGCTATAAGGGCGTGAAGAGCAACGACAACGGCGACGCTGGCCTCGTGCTGGTCATCGAACCCGCCGAGGGCAAGGCCGACGACATCGTGGAAGCGCTGAAGGCCTACCAGCAGGATCAGGTCGCGTTCTATGGCAACTATGCTGAGTTCGCCACCGCACAGGCCAACGTGGAAAATGCGGTCATCGCCAGCAGCGCCGACCGCGTGGTGATGGTCATTGCCTCCAACGAGTGCACGGAGGACCTGACCGACGCCGTCAACGACGTTCTGCTCAAGTAAAAACAACAGTTGTGGGCCGGTGCCATGGCGGCATCGGCCTTTTTTCAAAGGAGGAACACCTTGGTTTTCAGCACCATCATCTTTCTGTTCCGGTTTCTCCCCATCACGCTGGCGCTGTATTACCTTGCGCCCGCAAAGCTCAAGAACACGGTGCTCTTCGTGTGCAGTCTGGTGTTCTACTGCTGGGGGGAAGTCCGGTTTTTCCCGGTCATGCTGGCCCTCATCCTCATCAACTACCTGTGCGGCTTGGGGCTGGAAAAATGTGCGGCCAAGTCCGCCGCCCGCACGGCGCTGCTGTTGGCGGCCTTGGCGGGCAGCTTGGGGATGCTGTTTTACTTCAAGTACGCGAACTTCGTCCTCTCCAGCCTGAACGCGCTGCTGGGTACGGATTTTGCGGCCATTCAGGGCATCAGCACCCTGCCGCTGGGCATCAGCTTTTACACCTTCCAGACCCTGTCCTATACCATCGATGTTTACCGGGGCGAGGTCAAGACCGAACACAACATCATCGACTTCGGTGCCTACGTCGTCATGTTCCCGCAGCTCATTGCGGGCCCCATCGTCAAATACCGCGATGTTTCGGCGCAGCTCCACGTCTACGAGCACCGCTATCACTTAAAGCAGATCGAAGAGGGCATGACCCTGTTTACCTTTGGTCTGGCGAAAAAGGTCCTGCTGGCGGATGCGGTGGGCGCCCTCTGGACCGACATCATCGGCATCCAGAGCAGCCCTTCCACCACCTATGTGGGCCTTGGAAATGCTTCTACGGCGCTGGTCTGGCTGGGCGTTATCGCCTATTCGCTCCAGCTCTACTTCGACTTCTCCGGCTACTCGATGATGGCCATCGGCATGGGCAAGATGCTGGGCTTTGATTTCCCCCAGAACTTCAACTTCCCCTACATCTCCCGCTCCATCACCGAGTTCTGGCGGCGCTGGCACATGACCCTGTCCGGCTGGTTCCGGGAGTATGTGTATATCCCGCTGGGCGGCAACCGCAAGGGCCTCAAGCGGCAGATCTTCAACCTCTTCGTCGTGGAGCTGCTCACCGGCATCTGGCACGGCGCGGATTGGAACTTCATCTGCTGGGGCCTGTACTACTTTGTCCTGCTGGCCATCGAGAAGCTCTTCCTGCTGAAATACCTTGAAAAAGGGAAGCTCTGGCCCCATGTCTACACCCTCTTCCTCGTGGTGGTGGGCTGGGCCATGTTCGTGGGCAACGATTACGGCGTCGGCTTCGGGGAACTGTTCCACCGGCTCTTCGTTCCCACGGGCGGCGTCTCGCCGGTGTATTTCCTGCGGAATTACGGGGTGCTGCTGGCGGTGTCCGCCGTCTGTTGTACGCCGCTCATCGAAACGCTCTGGAACGCGCTGAAAAAGCGCACTGCCACCCGTGTGGCCACGGTGCTGGTGCTGCTGGTACTCTCCACGGCCTATGTGGTGGGCAGCACCAACAGCCCGTTCCTGTATTTTAACTTCTGAGGAGGACGTGGATCATGGAAAAGAAAAAGCGTTTGTCCTCGCTCAAACAGTACCCGGTGCTGATGGCCTTCAGCCTGTTTTTTATCGCCCTCTTCGTGCTGGATATGGCAGCGCCCGACCGCGCATACAGTGAGATGGAAAACACCACCCTCACCCAGCGGCCCAAGCTCACGGCGGTGTCGGTGGACGGGCTGAACAGCTACTTCACCAATTACACAAAATACGTCAAGGATCAGGTCTTCGGGCGGGATCAGTGGATCGACCTTCAGAGCCTTGCCGAGACGACCCTGTTCCAGAAGACCCAGAGCGGCGGCATCCTGCTGGGCAAGGAGCACAGGATGTTCGCCCGGCGGTACCGCGTGCTGCCCAGCGAGGAGAAGACATGGAACAAGAACCTCGCGGCGGTGAGTTCGCTGTCCGAGCGCTGCCCCGGCAAGGTCAGCTTCATGCTGGTGCCGTCGGCCTCCACCGTCTACCCGGAAAAGCTGCCCCTCGCCGCGCCCCAGATGGACGAGGAAGCCCGCATCAACGAAGCCGCGAATGTGGTGCAGGGCGGGCATTTCATCAATGTCCTTCCGGCTCTGTACGACCACAAGGACGAGTATCTCTATTATCGCACGGACCACCACTGGACGACGCTGGGGGCTTACTACGCCTACGAAGCCTTCTGCAAGGAGCTGGGCCTGACGCCGTTTGACCGCAGCACGCATACAGTGGAGACGGCGGAAGACTTCTACGGCACCCATTACTCCAAGGCGCGGACGTGGAACGCCGAGCCGGACACGATCACATGGTACGACTTGCAGAACAAGCTCACCATCTGGAATGTCACCGGCCCCGGCCAGCCCACCGACGGTACCGAAACCGGCCTGTACGATACCGCGAAACTGGATGTTTACGACAAGTACGCTATGTTTCTCCACGGCAACAATGGCCTGAGCCGGGTGGAGGGCGACGGAACGGGGAAGATCCTCGTCATCAAGGACAGCTACGCCAACAGCTTCGTGCCTTACCTGACGGCCAACTATGGGGCCATCGACGTGGTAGACTTCCGCAATTACAACTACGGGCTGGACCAGCTCATCGCCGACAATGACTATGACGCGATCCTAGTGCTGTACAGCTATTCGAGCTTCACCAGCGACCCGTACCTCTACCGTGCGGGTGTCGCGGGCTGAAAAACGGCTTGTTGCAGAACTTTTTCACAAAGAATGGTGTCTGTTTTCATGCGACTTTCCGATTTTTCACTATTTTGCACAGAATCTATTGCAGAAAACCGACAGGTGTAGTAAAATGAGCGTACAAAGAGTGAGAAGGAAAGCGGCATGGAAGTTGTATTTGATCGGCGCACAGGCGCCGCCGCAAAGAGGGAAATGACCTATGAAGAATGAACTGAGACTGCCCGCAGAGTATGCGGTGATGACGGAAGATGAAATGACCTATACCGAGGGCGGAAGCGCTGCATTTGATACCTTCAAGGTAGCCGCCACCGTCGTTGGCAGCGTGGTGCTGGGCGCCAGCTACATCTGGGGCATTTCTGCCGCCCGCAACTGGCTGAGCAACAAATCCAACCGTAAGGGCAATGTCCTGACGGTTCTGGGCCGCGCCATGGATGATATCAGCGAGGACATGACCAAGAGTCCCTCCAACTTCCTGCGCGATGGTGTTTCCACCGCCATGGTGGTGGGTTTGGCTCCCATCAGCCTGATCCTCGTTCTGCTCTAAGGAGCCGGGACTCCGCGTCCACTTGTTCCCCATAGCATTTATTTGGAAACTTGCGGTGCAGTGTGCACCGCTTGGGATAGATTGCTTTCAAAGGAGTGTTATTATGGAAAACAAAATGATGATGCCCGCTTGCTACAGTGTCATGACTGAAGACGAAATGACCTACACCTCTGGTGGCGATGCTGGAACCGCTTACGCCGTGGGTTGGGTGATCGGTACTACCATTTCCATTGCAAATATGGTCTGGGGCATTGGCAAGAGTCGTGAGTGGATCCAGAAGAACAAGAAGGGCAAGTCCGTTACCGAGCTGGCAGCCAGCGGTATTGATGCTTTCGCAAATTACCTGAACAAGTCCGTCGGCAACGCTGTGGTTGGTGTTTATACGGCAATCAATCTGGCCGGCTGGTGGCCTGTCACCGCAGTTGCTTGGGTAACGGCATAATTGCTCTTGACCCGCATCCGCGGAGAAGTCCAAAGAACACAGCAGGGCGGCGGCTCACCCCAAGCGGGCGGGCCGCCGCTTTTTGTGTTGTGTGACCCAGTTACGGAACGGCGGGGGCGTTTTGGGGTATACTAGTGCCATCGAACAAAACACTTCCCAAGGAGGTAACCGATATGGAACCCATCACCATTACCAGTGCAAATTTTGACGCCGAGGTGCTGCACAGCGAAAAGCCCGTCCTGCTGGACTTCTGGGCAAGCTGGTGTGGCCCCTGCCGGATGCTGTCCCCCATCGTGGACGAGGTGGCCGAAGAGCGCAGCGACATTAAGGTAGGCAAAGTCAATGTGGACGAGCAGCCCGACCTTGCCGCCCAGTTCGGCGTCATGAGCATCCCGACCCTGCTGGTCTTCAAAAACGGCAAGCTCGTCAACCAGACCGTCGGTGCCCGCCCCAAGAGCGGCGTGCTGGCCCTGCTGGACGTCTGAGAACACCTGAAATCAGAACCGCACCCTTCCCCCGCCGCCGCGCACCCTGCGCCCGGCGGGGGATTTTTTGCGTTTGCGGGGGCGGGCATTTGCGGAATGCATCATCTGACCCGGCGGTACGATGAAAGAATTTCGCGTTTCTGTACAAACACACAGAAAAACGGTAAGATAGAGATGAAAAATCTTTCACTTTCATACTTTACAACTTTACCTAGATAAAGTAAAATGATTCCATAAAATTGTGCGCTGGGAAAGGGGCGGCAGGCTGGCCGCCGGAACGCTTCAAAACCGAGGAACGGGAGGAAACGGAGATGGAATTTGCTCTGTCGTATTTGCAGCCGAAGGAGCGGGCTTCCTTCGGGCTGCGGGCGCTGTACGAGGCGGCGGGGTGCCGCAAATACCACATGGGCCGCTTCGAGGAGTATGGGCTGTATCAGGAAAACCGCAGCTTTTTGTCGTCGGAACAGGTCATCACCTTCACGGACTTGGACGGGCGGCTGCTGGCGCTCAAGCCGGACGTGACCCTTTCCATCGCCAAGACGGCCCAGCCCGCAGCCGGTGAGACGCTGAAATATTACTACCACGAGAACGTCTACCGCCCCTCGGCAGAGAGCCACACCTTCAAGGAGATCTCCCAGATGGGCCTTGAGATGCTGGGAGCCGTGGGCGAAGCACAGGTCCAGCAGACCGTCCGGCTGGCGGCGCAGTCGCTGGGGCAGCTGGGGGCTGCGTGGGTGCTGGAAGTGAGCCATATGGGCTACCTCTTCGGCTTGCTGGATGCGCTGGCGGTGCCGGAAAACGCCCGCCCGGCCCTGCTGGGATCGCTGCGGGAGAAAAATGCCCACGAGCTGCGGGCAGCGGCCAAAGCTGCCGGGCTGGACGATGCCGGGGCCGAGACCCTGTGCGGGCTGCTGAGCCTCTGCGGCGGGTACGGAGAGACGCTGACGCGGGCCGAGGCCTTCAGCAAGAACGACCGGATGCGGGCAGCCGCTGCCGAGCTGCGGGCGCTGGCCGAACCGCTGGAAGCGGCGGGCGGCAGCATCCGGCTGGATCTCTCGCTGGCGGGTGAGATGGAATACTATAACGGGTTGGTCTTTCAGGGGTATCTGCGGGGACTGCCCCGGCCGCTGCTCAAAGGCGGCCGGTACGACCGGCTGATGCAGAAGTTCACCCCCGGCGCGGACGCCATCGGCTTTGCGGTCTATCTCGACGAGCTGGACCGCCTGAGCGCCCCGCTGCCGCCGGTGCAGCAGCAGAAGACCGAAAAGACCATGCTGAATGTGGCCCTGCCCAAAGGCCGGCTGGGCGACAAGGTTTATGACCTGCTTGCCCGCATCGGCTACGGCTGCACCGAGGACTACAACGCCACCCGGAAGCTGGTGGTGGAGAACCCGGCGGCGGGCATCCGCTACTTCCTCGTCAAACCCAGCGATGTGGCCATCTACGTGGAGCACGGCGCGGCGGACGTGGGCATCGTGGGCAAGGACATCCTCACCGAAGCCTCGGCGGACGTCTACGAGCTGCTGGACACCGGCCTTGGCAAGTGCCGGATGTGTGTGGCCGCCCCGGCAGACTATCAGGACGACCCCAGCCGCCCGGTGCGGGTCGCCACCAAGTTCGTGAACATCGCGAAAAACTATTATGCGTCCATGGGGCGGGATATCGACATCATCAAGCTGAACGGTTCCATCGAGCTGGCTCCCATCTTAGGGCTTTCGGACGTCATTGTGGACATCGTGGAGACGGGCACGACCCTCCGGGAAAACGGCCTCAAGGTCGTGGCGGAGTTCCTGCCCATCTCGGCCCGGTTCATCGCCAACAAGGCCAGCTACCAGTTCAAGCACAAGGAAATGGACGAAATGCTCGAAAAACTGCGGGATACCTTACAGGAGGCTGCAAAATGATTAAGCTGTATAACTTCGACGAACTGAGACCCGAAGAGATCTTGAACCGCGACATCCGCGCGGAGAAGAACGTGGAGGATGTGGTGGACGGCATCATTGCCGACGTCCGTGCCCGCGGCGATGGGGCTCTGAAGGACTACGCCCTGAAATTCGATGGCGCGGCCATCGAGAATTTGCAGGTCACGCAAGAGGAAATCGACGAGGCCTTTGCCAACATGGACCCCTACTTCCTTGAGACACTGCGGGAGGCTGCCGCCAACATCGAGGCTTTCCACCGCCAGCAGGTACACAAAAACTTTGTGATGAACGACAAGCCCGGCGTGGTGCTGGGCCAGAAATATACCCCCATCGAGAAGGCGGGCGTCTATGTGCCCGGCGGCACGGCGGCGTACCCCTCCACGGTGCTGATGGACGTGATCCCGGCCAAGGTGGCGGGGGTGTCCGAGATCGTCATGACCACCCCGGCGGGGAAGGACGGTAAGGTGAACCCGGTCATCCTCGCGGCAGCAGCCACAGCGGGCGTGACCAAAATTTTCAAGACCGGCGGCGCACAGGCCGTGGCCGCGCTGGCCTACGGCACCGAGAGCATCCCGGCGGTGGATAAGATCGTGGGCCCCGGCAACATCTACGTTGCCACGGCCAAGCGGAAGGTCTTCGGCAAGGTGGGCATCGACATGATCGCGGGCCCCAGCGAAATTCTGGTGCTGGCGGACGGCGGCTGCAACCCCGCGTGGGTAGCCGCCGACCTGCTGAGCCAAGCCGAGCACGACAAGCTGGCCAGCCCCGTCCTTGTGACGGACAGTGAGGCGCTGGCCAAGGCCGTACAGGCGGAGCTGGAAGCCCAGATCCCCCAGCTGCCCCGCGCTGCCATCGCCCGCGCCAGCGTGGACGACAACGGCAAGATCATCGTCTGCTCCGATCTGCACAAGGCCATTGAGGCGTGCAACATCATCGCGCCGGAGCATCTGGAAGTCTGCGTGGAGGACCCCTTCGGTGTGCTGAACGAGATCCGAAACGCAGGCAGCATCTTCCTCGGCCGCAATGTGCCGGAAGCGCTGGGCGATTACTTCGCCGGGCCGAACCACACCCTGCCCACCAGCGGCACGGCTCGGTTCTCCAGCCCCTTGGGCGTGGACGACTTCGTGAAGAAGTCCAGCTTCATCTACTACACCCGCGAGGCGCTGGGTGCCGTCGCTCCCCGCATCGCCGACTTCGCCGAGCGCGAGGGACTGCACGCCCACGCCAAGAGCGTGACCATCCGGTACGAAGAATGATTCAGTTGCAGAAAAACGGAGGACGACCCCAATGAGCCGGTTTCTATCAGAACGATTGATGAACGTCACCCCTTACACCCCCGGCGAACAGCCGCAGGATCAGAAATACATCAAGCTGAACACCAACGAGACTGTCTCTTATACACATCTCCGAGCCCACGAGACTGCAGCTAATCTCGTA
>ENA-OZGD01000607-OZGD01000607.1-human-gut-metagenome-genome-assembly--contig:-NODE-607-length-14825-cov-7.768923_pt1 | contig 14825 bp, 8 predicted proteins | sample MGYA00244653_ERZ653652 | MGnify/ENA primary metagenome ERZ653652 (study PRJEB26926, sample SAMN06164983) | human gut metagenome | biome: ENVO:00009003; feature: ENVO:2100002; material: ENVO:00002003... | reverse complement strand
GCAGCGTCAGATGTGTATAAGAGACAGCGGCATAGCTTTGCAGGTCGTTCCAGTCGCCGTTTCCGCCCAGACAGCTGGCAGCCTTTGCCTTGATGTCCACCTTGCCGGAAATGCCGGCGTTGGTCCAGTTGTAGTACTGCACCTTCATGTTCTCGGCACCGCCGTCCGACAGATTTTGCAGAATTTCCTCTGCCTGCTGGAAGCTGGTGAGAGCCGTTTTCATGCTTACGGGAATTCCCAGCACGGATTTTTCCTTTTTCGTGCCGCCGTAAAAGTTGAGGTACAAAGACGGATCTGTGTTCTCCACGGTATTGGTCACGCCGGCTTCTTCGGTGAGGTAGTTCCGGTATGCCGCCGCCACATCGGTATAGTCCGGTGTGTCCTCGGTTTCCAGGGGGTAGTACCGCACTGCCAGCGTGTCGGTTTTCATGTCGCCGTCCTCGAACACGGTCAGTGCCGTGCCGTTGTCGCCGGACATATAATAGGTATCCGAATCCCGCACCGTGAAATCGAAGCCGCAGACGTTGAAGCTGCTCTTGGACTGTCCGCTGACGCTTGCAGTCAGCTTGGCGTTGGAGTCGCCCTCGGTGCAGACTACCATCATAGCGTTATCGCCGTTGACGATGCCGTACATGGGCAGGGAAACCTGCTCTGTCACTGCCGGTTCTGTCAGGGGAACCGCCGTCACATCGGAGCCGTACACATAGCCGGTATAAGATTTCGCGGTCTTTTTGCCGTTGTTGAAGCGGATCAGAGCACCGCTGCCGTCGGGAATGACGAAGTAGCCCTCATCAGTAGAAGAAGCCGCCCCGAAGCTGCTGAGCATGGAGAGGGAAGTGGTCAGCTTGCCGGTTTCGGAGGTGTCGTCCTCCTCGATGTCGGCGGTGTCGATCTTCGCCTCCAGATAGTCATCTTCCAGCGTGTAAGTCACCGGCACGGTAATGCCTGCTTTCTTGAACGAATAGGTGATCTTCACACCGCTGCTCTTGTCCTTGACCTTGATCTTCGCATCGCCCTTGGAACGCATATTGGTAGTGCTGCGGGCATCGGGTTCGCCGTAGATCATTTTCAGCGAGGAGGACAAGTCCTCTACAATGGTATTGGTGGCAGTCTTGTCGTGTCCCACATTTTCGGGAGTAGACCACCACATCTTGTCTTTTGCCTTGTCGTACAGTCCGATCACGGCGGTGTCGTCGTCCACGTACAGTGCCAGCTTGTCATTTTCCGTGACAAACCGTGCCGAGGAGATCACCGCATCATAAGTGTCCGCCAGTACGACCTGCCAGCCGTCCTCGTTGGTATAGGTGACTTTGCCGTCCTTGGCAGCACCGTCTGTGGTGTAGCTGCGTTCTACTTCGTCGTAGTCCTTGTTGTACAGTTCCAGTGTCCGGTTGTCGCGGGAACGGAACAGCAGTTCGTTATCCAGCGAAGAAACGATCTGGCGAACCATTGTGACCTTGCTGTATTCCGGATCCATGTACACCAGCCAGCGGCTTTCCGGACTTAGGAATACCACGAAGTCGCTGTTGTCGCTGTCTTCTTCCAGTGTGCAGACTACCTCGCCGGTGGCATCGTCAATGCCTGCCAGTTCGATGTCGTCCAGCAGATCTACCACGTCCTCGTCGGAAATGGTATCCTCATAGTCCTCCGGACGGTAGTAGAAAGTGATGCCGTCGCAGGAATTCTTCTTCTGCATGTACTGGGTGACCTGTTCCACCGTAATCGCAATTTCCTCCTGCGATTCGGAACGGGTCGCTTCTTCTTCGGCGGTGTCGTCTGCCGTATCGGCATCGGCTGTACCGTCTGCCGCCGGCATCTCCTCCGAGGTGTCGGAAATGAGGGCAATGTCGTCCTCGCCCTCCGCTGCCGCCGGCAGGGAAACTGCCGTCATGCAAAGGCTCAGAGCACAGATGCCGGCAGCCCATTTTTTCCAGTTCTTCATATTGGTTCCACCGTCCTTTCTATACTCTCACGCGGTATGTGATCTCCGTGTAGACGGAAGAAACAAATACGTATACCTGCTGGAACAGTGCCACCAGCAGCACCAGCAGGATCAGAATGATCAGCATTGCCACAAAGGTGAGCAGCAGTGCCAGAATGGTCTTGCTGATCGAATACTGATGCACCGCCTTAATGGCGTTGAACATCAGGAGCACAGACCATGCAGTACTGATTACCGTGACACAGGTAATAAAGATGACTTCGTCCTGAATCAGTACATGGGACAGGAGCGTCCGGATATACAGTCCGGCAACGTAGGGGATCATTGAATAGGCACTGTAGATATAGATTTTCCTGATCGTGCCCTCGCCGTCCAGCAGGGTACAGATCGACCAGTTGCCGATGACGAACACCAGAAATACCGCAATCGTCTGGACGATATACGGGACAATGCTGAACATCTTGGTGTTGGTGACGGCAAACTGATAGCCCACCAGATTGTCATGCAAAATCTTCGCCACGAACCAGAGCAGGATCACAATGCTGGCATACAGGACGGAACCGCCCTTTTTCCAACGCAGATCCTCAAAACCCTCAAACGGGTGGAACACACTGTGCTTGACCCATTGCTTTTGTGTCAGATCCATCATAGCAGCATCACTCCTCCTCTCCCTCGTGCAGCATTTCGATCAGATTCTTCGGCTGGTTCTTTTTCTTCTTTTTGTTGCGGAAGTGGAAGAACACTGCCGCGGCGATCAGCACCACGACCACCAGAATGATCCATGTGAAGTTCTGATTCAGCCATTCAGAGCGATAGCCCTCAAACGCCTTATCGTACAAATTGCGGGACTGTGCCAGCTTGGCATATTTCATTGCCTCTTTATAGTTGCCCTCATTATAGAGTGCCGACGAGATGCCGATATACGCCATCTGGTAATTGCCGTCCCGCTTGAGCACCTCCCGCCACGGCTCCAGTGCCTCAGCATAATAGCCGGCGTTGTACAGAGCCACGGCATTGTGCACAATGCCCCCGAACTCGGTTTCGGTGAAAATGGTAACGGTATTCTTCATGGCATCCGAAACATAGATGTTCTTGCCCATGGTTTCCACCGCGGAAACTTTCATGGAAAAGCCGCCCAGCTGGTCGGCTGTGGTACCCAGAATGAACAGCAGGCTGCCGTCCTCGTCGTACTGGAACACCCGTCCGGTTTCCAGATCCAGACAGTTGATGCGTCCCATGTCGTCAATATCGATGTCCACCATCTGGGTGGTGTAGTTCTCATTGGCGGTGGAATCATAAACAGAATTCAGATCGCCGAATGTCGCCTCCAGCACGGAGAACAGGTTATAGCCGGCAGGGTTGACCTTTTTCACACGATCCGCCTCGGAGGAGGAGGACTGTGTGACGGTGTAGATGAAGCCCTCATCGTCAATGTCAAAACTGGTGATGCCTGCCGCCACGTTACGGGAGGAATTCGCCCGCATTTCGTCGGTGGCGATCATGTTCCAGAAGTAGTTCGCCACCACTTCCGCAGTAGCGTCCACGGAGTTGGCACCGAAATAGCCCTGAAATTCGCCGTCGCTGTTGAACATGGCAGAGCCGTTGGTGATATTGTTCAGCACCATGTAGATATTGCCCGCCTTGTCCACAACGACTTTCTGGGGCTTAAAGGTTTCGTTTTCATATAATGTGGAGTCCGGCCGTGTCAGTTCCAGCTGCACATTGCCGTCCAGATCACACACCAGCAGACGGGAATTTCCGGTGTCTGCGATGTACATGCACTGGGTTTCCCGGGACACATAGATGCCCTCGGGATCTTTCAGTGTGGTTTCGCCGTCCGCGGTTTTCAGCTTGTCATAGATTCTGGTTGCCTTGGAAAAGCCGCTGTCTGTGACAACGATGCGGTTGTTGCCGCTGTCCGCAATGTAAAAACGGTCCTCCCAGTCCCGAAACAGATCGGAGGGGGTATTGAACGCACCGCAGCCCAGATCCAGACCGCTGACAGCACGCTGTGCCGCATAGCCTGCCTGTGACGGTGTCGCTTCGTCCCAGCGGTCGTAGTTATAGACGTTGTAATGTTCCGCCGAAACTGCCGGCATGCCGATCGCCGCCGTCAGCGTCAGCACGGACAAACACGCCGCCGCCAGATGATTTGCCTTTTTCTGCAAAGTCTTCACCCTCCCTTTAGTCCTTGATTCCGGAATGTGCCATGGTTTCGATGACCTGCCGCTGTGCCAGCATAAAGATAACGATCGGCGGCACCAGCATGAACACGGCGGCTGCCATTGCCACGCCGGCTCTCGCCAGACCGGCAGATGCTGCCTGCTGTACCACGGTGGGCAGCGTTTTCAGGGATTCGCTGAACACCAGCGTGCCGCCCTGAATGTTCCAAGCCGCCTGGAACGAAAAGATGATGACAGTCATCAGTGCCGGCTTCTGGTTCGGCATGACCACCTGCCAGCAGATGCGGAACATATCTGCTCCGTCTACCTTTGCCGCTTCGATCATGGCATCGGGCACCTGCGTCATGGACTGCCGCATCAGGAACAGGTTCATGGGGGCAGCGACAGAGGGCAGGATCAGTGCCCAGTAGGTATCGATCATGCCCATTTTTGCCATGACCATATACTGCATGATGTAGATGACGTTACTCTGATACAGCAGGGCAACGACGATGATCGCGTTGATCGCCTTGGCACCGGGGAAGCGTACCTTTGCCAGACAGAACGCCGCCATTGCGGAGAATACCACCTGACACACGGTAACGGATACGGTAACAAAGACGCTGTTGAATACATAGCGGGAGAACGGCACCCACAGGTCAGAACAGAGCCGGAACATGGCACTGTAATTGGACAGCGTGGGATCGATGACGTACAGCTTCGGCGGGAACACGAACAGTTCCTGCACCGGCTTCAGGGACATGACCACTGCCAGATAAATGGGCAGTGCCATGAACAGTGCCAGCACCAGCAGAAAGACGAAAATGCCGACAGTGCCGCCGATCCTATGTCCGGCACGCTTGGTGGAAACCTTCAGGTGTGTGCCGTATACCTTTTCTTTTTTTGCCATACTGCACCCCCCTTAGTCCATATACTTGCTGAGGACTTTGCCGATCAGCTTGTTCAGAATATACATGACCACAAACAGAATCATACAGATCGCAGAGGCATAGCCCATTTCATAGCGGATCCAGCCGTAGTCATAAGCATGGTTCATAATGGTGTGTGCCTTGTAATCGGTACTGGGGAAGCCCACCAGATTCTGTGATACCGTGCCGGCGGTGAAGGAGCTGACGATCTGCATGACTGCTGCGAACATCAGCTGCGGTCCCATGGACGGAATCGTGATATAGATCAGTTCCTGCCAGCGGCTCTTGATGCCCTCAATGGCACCGGCTTCATACTGGGAACGGTCGATGTTCTGGAAGCCGGCACGGAGTGCCAGAAATCCGGCACCCAGACTGATCCACATCTGGACAACGATGGTGACACCCAGCACATAGCTGCCGTCCGTCAGCCACTGGATCGGTGCATTGATCAGTCCCAGATCCAGCAGGAATGAGTTCAGATAGCCGTAGGAGTCGCCGCTGAAGATCAGCTTCCAGACGGTGTACACGTTCGCCATAGACGGAGCGTAGAAGATCAGGGTGAAGATCGTGCGGAGTTTCGGGTGCAGCTCATTGATGAGCCACGCCAGCAGGAAGCACAGCACATAGCTGATCGGTCCTGTGAACAGGGCAAACACCAGCGTAACACGAATGGACTGGATAAAGACCTTGTCCGCGAGGAACAGGGTGGTGTAGTTGGACAGTCCTATGAATTTCGGCATCTGTACCATGTTGAAGTCCGTAAAGCCCATAGGCAGGGACATCAGCACCGGCACGATGGTAAATACCAAGAAAAACAGCATGAACGGAGCGATCATGAGATAGCTTGCCTTGTTCTGCTTTACCGCCAGCCACGTGAGCCGCCGGTTTTCCTGTCGGGTTCTTTTGCCAATCTCGGCAGTATCCAAAGGGATTCCCTCCTTCTCTTTAAGAGTCTAATCCGAGGTTTTCACGCTTTCTGGTGATCTCCTCGTTGATGTCCCGATTGTACGACATCAGCGTATCACGGGGGTTCTCGTTATTGTTGACCACGTCACGGAATGCGTTCATCACGTTTCGGGTAACAGAGTATGATGCCGGAATGATCGGGATCTCTTCCAGTTCGTCCATGGCTCCCAGAATGGTGTTCGCCTCGTCCGTGGACCATGCCAGCTGGGTGAGTGCCTCAGTATTCGCCGTTGCGTACCGTCCCATTTGTCCCAGCAGTCCCTCAATCTGGGTACCGTATTCCACCTGTACTTCAGTGGAGCAGAACCACTTGAGGAACGTCCATGCATTGTCCATGCCGTTGGTCTTTTTGTCTACCTTATTGAAGATGACTGCACCGGTGTTGTTGGAGTTGACGGCGTGAGAAATGGTGCCGTCCTCCTGCAAAGTGCCCGGAATGGGAGCAAAGCCCCACAGCCCGTCGATTTCCGGAGCCGCCACTGCCAGCTGGTTGAAGAAGGTGCAGTAGTCGGAAACTACAACGGGATATTCTCCCGTCCGGAACCGGCTGAATGCATCATACTGCTGATCGAAGTCGTACTTGGTATAGAAGTCTGTCCACATCTCGAATGCATCGATCGCCGCGTTGGTGTCGAATGTGGTCTTTGTCTGTGCACTATTATAATAGTTCTGTCCACGCTGGAGCAGGAGCGAAGCAAAGGTCAGACCGGATTCGGTCGCCGCAGAAATGGTTGCCTGATTGGCATCTGCCGCTACCGCCGGCAGCACCAGACCGGCAGACATGTAACTCCGCTGGAGAGCGGGAAGCATGTCGATCAGTTCCTCCCACGTCTGCGGTGCCTGTGTGAAGCCCAGTTCGCTGAGCACGTCCTTACGGTAGAACATCATTGCCCAGCTGCGTGTCAGCGGCAGGCCGTAGGTGCCGCCCTCATACTGATAGGGCACCATTGCCGTATCCTGATACAGCCTGGTCATTTCGTCGTAGCCGTCCATCTGGGAAACGTCTGCCAGCAGTCCGCGGGCTGCCAGATTGACAGGGAATTCGCCGCCGAGGAACAGTGCCACGTCCGGCCCCTTGTCCGCCAGTGTGGCTTCTACGACACCGCCGACTACCAGATTGATTGAGATCGGCACGTTGTACTGCTGCTGGAATTCGGATTCCACCAGATCTTTGACTACCTGTGCCTGATCGCGTCCCAGCGAAACCCATACTTCAATGGCATCATCGCCGGTGGTGGAGGACAGCGAGCTGTAATCCTCGTCCCACGACGCGGTGAAACGCTGGAAACTATAGGAGATTGCATTCCAGAAGCCTGCCTTGGCAGAGGGGAAGTCTGCGTCCGGAGAAGCCAGTTCCAGATAGTCCACTTCCAGCGGCTGGTCGCGGTAGTCCCGCATCCACGAGGACAGGGAAGTGATATAGTCCTTGATCTGGGACAGGTAATTCGGAATTTGCAGGGGTTCGCTGATGCACTTGTCCAGAATGACTGTCATCTGTTCCAGAGAAGCGGCTTCAGAACCCTTGGAGTTTGCCAGCGACTCGATATGTCCCTGAATGGCTTTCAGTTCGTCAGAGATCCGCTGGAATTCGTCCACCAGTTCCGGAATCTTTTCATGTACATAATAGTCGGTGTACTTGTCCGGCTCCGGACCGGTGATCATTACGATCTTTCGGTAATACGTATTCAGATCCAGCACGATCGCGTCCAGCTGCCGCATGGAGTCGCCGATCTCGCCGGGAATTACTTCCATGGTAATGGTGTGGTCTTCGCCGGCAGTGAGGTACACATACACGTCCTCGCCGTCATCATTCTGGACGGTAGTCATGCGGAAATCGGTGTCATAGTAAAATTTCACCTGATCGAATTCCTCGCTGGGAACCTTACCGTCAATGTAGATGCGGCGGTTGGAGTAAAATCCACGCATTTCCTCCTGCCGTGCCTTGATGCCCAGCTTGTACCAGCCGTCGCCGGCGAGAGTGCCTGCATCTACCTGCCATGTAATGGTCTGGAGTGCCTTTTCCCAGTTGCCGCTGCCGACGGTGTTATACAGCATGTGCTTCGGATCGGAAGGGGAAATAGAACTGGAGGAATTGTCATAGGTCGGATACAGCACGGAATCCGATTTCAGCACGGCGTTTTCGCCCTCGATGCGAACCACACCAGAGGGCGTACTTTCCTTGGAAACGGACGCATTGACGCTGCTGACATAGGTGTCATAATCGGAAACTTCTTCCGGCTGTGCAAAGCGAATGGTTTCCAGTGCAAAATACGCCTTTTCGGAAGAAAGGGTGATCTCGTGCGTGCCCTTTTCCAGATAGAAGAACACCGGCTCATTGAACAGCCCGTCGGAATCGCCCAGCCATGTGGTCTGCCACAATTCGATCTGTTCCTGTGCCGGGCGTACCTGATTGCCCACGTCATCGGTCTTGATCTCAGTCTTGTTCTGGTAGACCTTGTTCAGTTTCAGACGGGAAGCGGTGTCATAGGGCACCTCGCCGTCAATTGCCAGAGAAACGGAGATCTCCGAGGTATTGGAAACGATGGGGCAATAGGTCATCTGCACGGAATAGATGCCGGTTTCCGGCACGTTCATCTGGTAGCTGAAGCTGCCCTCCGCGTTGTTCCAGATCAAGGCATTGTTCCGAGATTCTCCGTTTTTGTCAGTATAGCTGCCTGCTTCATAGCTTTCGCAGTCTGCCTTTTGAAAATCCGCACCGGAAACGGCGATCTCCGCCACCGGACGAGGCTGCTCCGCATACTGGTCGTAGTAATCGCTGTAGGTTTCCTGCTCCTCATAGGTGAGGTCGCCGCCGGTATCCGATACCGCCTTCTCCGCAGATGCCGCTGTGGTCTGCACCGTGTCGGTCTTTGCCGCAAATGCCGCCGTCGCAGGAAGTGCCGCCGCTGTCATCAGACAAGCCAGTACTGCGGCGGCTGCACGTTTGTGCCATTTGTAATTCGCCAAGGCTGTTCCACCCTTCTTTCTGTCCGCCGTGGCTTTTGGGGGACGGACGTATTTTTTCGGCAGCACCACACTTTGCATATAATGCCACCTTGACTATCTGTGCAAATCGGACAGACAGCCGTTTTTTCTGCTGATGACCGCATGATCGGCGGTGCACCACCGTGGGAATTCTACAAATTATACAGAAATCCCGCAAAACAGTTCTTAAATATTATAGCAATTTCCGGTGAAAATGTCAAGCTGGTGAAAATTGGGGCGATTTTTTTGACCGATTTGTGAAAATCGTCAAAAGCGGCGAAATTGCGTGGTTTTTTCGACATTTCGCCACAGATCCTGCACATGCCTGCAAACAGAAACAGAAAAATTTTTTGTGACGGAATCCAGAACGCTCAAATTGTGCAAACAGTTTAGGCAATACCGGGGTCGGCGGCGGGGAATCGGAGAACGCAAAAGCATGAAAAAGTCATCTGTCATTACCATTTTTGATATGCTTCGCCAAATGTTGTCAAGGCAATACCGCACAAAGATTGTGCGACAGATGCGTCGTCAAATTTTTCGTCAGATGAAACAAAAAGCGGAGTGAATACTTGATGTATTCACGAGCATTTTTGTGAAATATGAGAGTCTGTTTCGTATCTGACGTATGCAGATTGCGTCGTCAGATTTTTTGAGAGATGAAGGGAAAAACGGAGAAAATCCTTTGTGGATTTTCGAGTATTTTCCCGAAATATCTCGGAAAATATGCACGCAAGATGCGTGCGGGAAGATACGAAACAGGCTCTGAAGGGAAATTTGCAAGCAGATGGCGTGCAAAGTCGCCAGACGCTCTTTGTGCGGTATTGCCTTATGTCGTACTGGTTTCCAGCTTCAGCAACAGCATAGACGGTGTGCCGTTGTCGTTCTTTTCATCGGCATAGTCCAGCGTGGACAGCATGACCCAGTGGTCTTCTTCGGACACTGTAACATCGTCCTTTTTCACCGCCGCCATTTCCAGCAGCTGCTCCAGCAGCTGCGGCTGCTCTGCGGCATCTGCCGTCATGATCTGGTCTATCAGTTCCTGTGCAGGGCGGGTTGCTGCAATGCTGGCAGTCACCTCCAGACGATACCGTTCATCAGGCAGCAGCAGTACACCGTCTGACAAGTCCGCAAATGCCGACTCCTGCAAAAAATCGTCCAGACTCCCGAACATGGCACTATTGTTCATATTATGTCCGAACACCAGCGAAAAAAAGTCGCTGAAATCCACCGCATTCCGGCTGTCCAGAAACGGGGTGCCGTACAAGTCGTAGCCACCTTCATAGTTGTGGTCGGTGTATCTATCGCTGTCTGTGCCGCCCATGAGCGGATAGTCGATCATCGTCTGCGGCAGCACCAGCCAGCCGATCATGTCCGGATTGTCGGCACAGCCTTTTTGCAGCAGCGTTTCCCGCCGTTTTAGATTCTGGTCATCGTCCCACGACCGCACCTCGCTCTTGCCGTCCATTCCGCGGAACACTTCCAGTACATGGCTCTCGCTGGAGTTGAAATAATGGCTTTCATGCAGAAAAACAGCAGACGAAATCACTGCCACCGCCAAAAGCAGGCTCACTGCGATCCCAAAAATCTGACTGTAAATTTTTTTCTTGGATTTTGCACTTCTTTGTTTCATCAGATGCCCCCGTTTCCCACATATTCATGTATATATTGTAACAAATTCGTACAAAAATATAAACACGTTTCTGAGAAGAATTCGGGAAATTCTGGAATTCTCTATAATTTGTCCATACTCGAAATGAGATCACCCTCATTGATGCTGAATCAGATGATCCAGCAGAATCTTCACGCCGATCAGGATCAGCACCACGCCGCCGGCGATCTCCGCCTTTTTCTCAAAGCGGTTGCCAAAGCGATTGCCGATCCAGACACCGCAGAACGACAGCACCAGCGTGACACAGCCAATGATGGAAACGGAACTCCAGATCTGCACGTCCAGACAGGCAAACGCGATCCCCACCGCCAGAGCATCGATAGAGGTGGCAATCGCCAGCATGAACAATTCCTTGTGATCCAGCCTGGCATCACTTTTTTCAGCAGCCGATTCTTCCTTTTCGTGGAACACGTCCCAGAGCATTTTTCCGCCGATGAATGCCAGCAGCACAAATGCGATCCAGTGGTCAAACGCCTGAATATAACGGGAAAATGATGTACCCAGCAGCCAGCCCAACAGCGGCATCAGTGCCTGAAATACGCCGAAATACAGCCCGATGACCAACGCCTGACCGTACCGCATCTTCCGCATGCCCAGCCCCTTACAGACCGACACTGCAAATGCGTCCATTGACAGTCCGATCGCTGTCAGCAGCAGTTCTACAATTCCCATAAAACAGTTCTCCTTTTTATGCCTGAGGCATGGCTTTTTACAATAACTTATGCAATTACAAATCAGTATAGCACACGCCATTTCAGTTTGTCAAGGCAAACCATACTAATACAAAAAACCCGACACGGGATCGCTCCCGCATCGGGTTTTTCTTATGCTGTCATAGCCTTGTTGTCAGAAACGCTTACGCGTTCGAAAACAGAGAACCGGATTATTCAGCCCACATAGAGCCCTTCAGGTTCTTCAGATCCGGGCAAACCGGATTGTCCCAGGTAGTAGTATCCTTGTAACCCGCACCCATCAGAGCTACATAGTAGGTCTGATAGAAGATGTCGGTAGAATCGATATTACCGGTAGCATCGTTATTCTCTCCAGCCTTGCTTTCGGTATCAATATCAGTCAGGAAGAAAGACAGTCTTTCCAGTTCTGCGTTATTTGCATATGTGGTGTTGTCCAGCAGCTTCGAGTCCTTATAGCCTGCACCCAGTCTTGCAACATAGTAGCAGTTATAGAACATATCTGTGGAATCAACAGAACCGGACAAGTCAGTATCGCCCTTTACGCCGATGTAAACCTTTGCAGTAGCAACCTTTTCACCCTTATACAGGATATCGAGGTCAGTATCTACATATGCCTTGCCTTCGCTGTCGAACAGTGCCTTCGGGCTTTCTGCACCAAAGGTCAGATCGTCCATGACGCTCTCGCCGTTTACAGTTGCAGACTTCACGAGATCAGCAGCGTTGAAATTACGTCCGTCAATAGACAGATAGAAGTTTGCGTCCGGATTTACTTCGATTTCCAGTTCTGCTTCTGCAGTCGTGGTGGTTTCTTCTGTAGTAGTGGTAGCTTCGGTAGAAGCTGTCGTGTTTTCTGTGGTAGTGGTTGCTTCTGTAACAGTTGTCGTAGCTTCTGTGGTAGTTGCTTCTGTAGTAGAAGAAACAGCTACCGGTGTGGTAGTAGTTTCTTCAGTGGTTGCTTCCGTAGTTGCTTCCGTGGTTGCTTCAGTAGTTGCTTCTGTGGTTTCTTCTGTAGTAGTGGTTGTGGTAGTTGTGCTGGTAGTTGTCTTCTTGCTGAAGTCCGGCAGCTCTTCTGTTGTAGAAGCTGTGGTCTTCTTGCTGAAGTCCGGCAGCTCTTCTGTTGTAGCAGTTGTAGTTGCCTTTGTAGTAGTTGTTTCAGATTCTGTTACAGTAGTGGTTGTTGCACTGGTGCTGGTGGTTGTCGGACCTGCACTGGTGCTGGTTGCCGTAGCAGTCGTTGCTTCAGTAGTAACAGTCGTTGCTTCGGCAGTAGTGGTAGTTGCTTCGGTAGTCGTTACAATAGGTTCTTCGGTATTGGTGGTTGTAGCAGCAGTCGTTGTTGTAGTGGTTGCTGCAGTGGTGGTGGTGACAGTCGTAGCTTCTGTAGCAGTTGTAGTCTGCGGTTCTTCTGTAGTAGTAGTCGTTGCCGCAGAGGTTGCGGTTGTTGTGGTGGTAGTAGTGGTTGTTGTAGTTGTAGCAGTTGTTGTTTCGGTGGTTTCCACGACATCATTCATGATTACGCGGATCGCACCATCCTTCAGACCAACCATTTCGTCGAAGATGTCTTCGCCGGTTACGCCCTCGCCGTTCAGGTAGTTGAAACGCTTGACATCTACCATCGTGGTGCCGCTGGGCAGTTTGTCAGAACCATTCGGTGCCCAGTCTACAGGGAACTCATAGTACTCAACAGTCTTGCCATCGTATTCACCAGTCTGAAGTGTCAGACCATATTCGTCAGCCAGTGCCTGTACAGTATCCTTATCCGGCACATTGAAGATCATGCGGAATACCTGATTCATCTTTGTCGGGTCAGTTGCACCTTCGGCAGAACGTGCACCAATGAAACGGATCCAGCGGTCGCTGCCGTCAGTAATTTTAGAAGTGCCGTCCTTGTATGCAATGAAATCATTTGCATTCGGAATACCGCTGCCGAAGTCGTTGACAACAAATGCTCTCTTTTTCAGCAGCTTGGACGGAATGGTGTACAGCTTTGCGGTTGCTTCCGGCAGGTTGACAACGCAGTTGATACCATAGCTGGTTGCGTCTACGCCTTCCTTGGCAGTTACCTTCACGCCTAGAGTGTAGTTCTTCAGAGAAGTGGCATCCTTTTCACTGGGATATACGAATACTTCGTCAATGTCCAGATTGATGTCCTTTTCTTCTGTTACAGTGGTGGTCGTGGTTGTAGTAGTCGTGTCAGCTGTAGTGGTTTCAGTCTGTGCATCTGTGTAAACGCGGATACCGCCGTTGTAGTAAACTACATCAGTGGTCGCAATATCTGTGCCGTTTTCGTCAATGTACTGACGGTTCGGAGCCAGATAGCCGTCGCCGTGTGTACCCTCAAAGTCCCAGTTTACCTTCTGATACTCTGCAAAGTTTACCGGGAACAGATAGTAGCTGTCGCCGTTTTCATCTGTCTGCAGTTCCAGACCGTATTCCTTTGCAATGTCCACTGCGTTTTCTGCAATGGTGCAGTTGATGTCGATCACCTTGTCACCGCTGATCGTGATCGTGCTGGTACTGGAAGTCCACTGGAAATACATCCAACGCTTGGACGGCTCAACGCTCATATCCTGACCGTTTGCCTCATAGCCCTTCAGGTTCTGCGGAGAAGGAGCCAGGTCGCCGCTGACATAAACGTCCCTATAACCATAGTCCTTCTTGTTCTTCGGGTTCTTGTAGATCGTCAGGATCTTGGAAGTAACTTCCGGAACTTCCAGAGCAAAGTTGAAGCCCTGTGCGTCCACATAGTTTTCAACCAGAACGGACAGCGGGATCTTTGCATAGTTGCTTGCAGTCTTGACCTGTGCTTCGTCTACCTTGAAGATGATGCCCTTGCCCTTCGGAGCTTCTGTCGTGGTGGTGCCGATGGACTTGGTAGTGGTTACAACAGTGGTGTCTGCCTTTGTAGCAGTGGTCTGTTTTGCTGTGGTTGTTGCAGCAGATGCAGAAGTTTCCGTAGCCTTGCTGGTTTCAGCAGATGCTTCTGTCGAAGTAGAAGCAGTGGTTTTTGCTGTAGTGTCAGCTGTGGTAGCTACAGTTGTAACTGTGGTTTCCTTAGTAGTTTCCTTGGAAGTAACAGTAGTTTCTTCTGTCGTTGCAGAAACGGTGCTTTCTTCTGTGGTTGCAACTGTTTCAGTGGTTACAGTGGTCACAGTTGTGGAAGTAGTGGTCTGATCCGGATCTTCGTCGAAGCACAGTACGATCTTGTCGATGGTTACATCGCCGAACTTCGGATAATAAACCATGAACTGTACAGTTTCACCAACAGTCTTCGGAATATCATAAGATACGATGACCTGCTTGTTTGCCGGTACAGCCAGATCCTTGAATTCCGTGCTCTGCCATTCTTCACCTTCCGGCAGGCTGTCGTTCCATGTGCCAAACGCACCGCTGGTGTTCTTGTCATTTGTCTTTACGGTGTAGTAAGCAATCTGTCTCTTATACACATCTCCGAGCCCACGAGACTGCAGCTAATCTCGT
>ENA-OZGD01000593-OZGD01000593.1-human-gut-metagenome-genome-assembly--contig:-NODE-593-length-15174-cov-11.370659_pt1 | contig 15174 bp, 6 predicted proteins | sample MGYA00244653_ERZ653652 | MGnify/ENA primary metagenome ERZ653652 (study PRJEB26926, sample SAMN06164983) | human gut metagenome | biome: ENVO:00009003; feature: ENVO:2100002; material: ENVO:00002003... | reverse complement strand
TCTTTCGCTTCTGAACGCTGTCCCAAAGTTCCTGCGAGATGATAGGCTCGTGCGTGTTATAAAATACATACTGTTCATCTTCATCGGTATTTTTCCTTTTGTGCAGTTTGAAATTGGTGCTGACCGACTTACGCAAAACAGTATGACCAAGATATTCCTGTCTGCTCAAAATCGCTCTTATGGTTGACATTCCCCAAGTATATGGGTCTGAAAACTTCGTTCCATTATACTGTTCGGGGTGATATTCCTTTGCGTGTGCTGCCGGAATTAAAACCTTTTCTTCGGTAAGCAATTCAGCGATTGCTCTCGGACTTTTGCCCTCGTTGGCAAGCAAAAAGATACGCTTTACCACCTCAGAAGCCACAGGGTCAACGACAAGCGTTTGTTTGTCGGTTGTTAATCGGTTATATCCGTAAGGGATTGAACCGCTGCAACGCTTTCCGTCTTTCATACGGGCATCAAACACAGCCTTGATTTTGTTGCTTGTGTCTTTGGCATACCACTCGTTCATAATATTCAAAAACGGGGCAAAGTCATTATCCGAAGCATTGTTGCTGTCAATACTGTTGTTTATTGCAAGAAAACGGACATCTTTCTGTGGGAACAGAACTTCCGTATAAAAGCCAACTTGCAGATAGTTTCGCCCTAATCGGCTCATATCCTTAACAATAATCGTTGCGACATTTCCTGCTTCTACTTCCTTAATCAGTTCTTGAAAACTCGGACGATTGAAATTCACACCCGAAAAACCATCGTCAGTAAAATGGCGAATATTCGTGAACCCATTTCTGCGAGCATAATCTTCCAAGTATTTCTTTTGGTTGGTGATGGAATTTGACTCACCATTAAGGTCATCATCTCTTGATAATCGCTCATAGAGTGCTGTAATCTTTGAAGTCCTTGACATTCTCTTATCCTCCTTTCCTTATGTAATCCGATTTAGCATTACAGAGATTACTCCATCTGCTAATAGGAGAAAATAGGGGTACAAAGCGGAACTGTTTTTCAAAAAAATCAAAAAAATTTTTGAAGTTCTGAAACCGACTTTGATAACCTATTTTCAATTTAGGAACGCATTATTTATCGTCCTACTAAATTATAGCCCTCCGGTGCCAATTCCAGGGCAGTAACGGTTTCTCCGAACCGGGAGGCCCAACAGTCGAAGTGAACCATGCCCATTTCCTGCAAACGGTCATATTGTAAGTACCGCTGCATGGTATACAGCTCCGTCATGGAGTTGGATACCGGCGTACCCGTAGCGAAAATCACACCCCGGCCTCCGGTAAGTTCATCCATGTAGCGGCACTTGGCGAACATATCGCTGGACTTCTGGGCATCCGAGGTGGAAAGACCAGCCACATTCTGCATTTTCGTATAGAGGAATAAATTCTTGTAGGAATGTGCCTCGTCCACAAACAGCCGATCAATGCCCAGCTCCTCAAATGTCACCACATCATCCTTCTTGTGTTCTGCCTGTAGCTTTTCCAGGCGTCCTTCCAGGCTGCGCTTGGCTCGTTCCATCTGCTTTACGGTGAAACGCTCAGCCCTGTTGGCTTTCAGCTCCCAAATGCCTGTGGAGATTTCTTCAATCTGTTTTTTCAGCAACGCCTCCTGCCGTTCCTGGCTGATGGGGATTTTTTCAAACTGGCTGTGTCCGATGATAACCGCATCATAATCGCCGGTGGCAATTCGTGCGCAGAACTTCTTCCGGTTTTGGGTTTCAAAGTCTTTCTGCTTCGTGACCAGAATATTGGCAGAGGGATATAGCCGCAGAAACTCCGATGCCCACTGTTCTGTGAGGTGATTGGGGACAACGAACAGGGATTTCCGGCACAGTCCCAGCCGTTTGGCCTCCATGGCAGCCCCTACCATTTCAAAAGTCTTGCCCGCACCTACTTCATGTGCCAGCAGCGTATTTCCGCCGTAAAGCACATGAGCAATGGCATTGCGCTGATGCTCCCGCAGGCGGATCTCCGGGTTCATGCCCGCAAAGACAATGTGACTGCCGTCATATTCCCGTGGCCGGATGCTGTTCATTTCCCGGTTGTACTGCTCCACTAAGGTCTGCCGCCGGGTGGGGTCCGCCCAAATCCAGTCTTTGAAAGCATCCCGGACGAGCTGCTGCTTCTGCTGGGCCAGGGTGGTCTGCTTTCCATTCAGCACTCGTTTGGGCTTGCCGTGCTCATCCTCAACGGTATCATACACGCGTACATCCCGGAGATTCAGCGAATCTTCCAGAATTTCATAGGCGCTGACATAATCTGTGCCGTAGGTATTCCAAGCAGCAACATCGTTGCTAGAGATATTGCGTTTGTTGGAAATATTCCAGGCGGCAGTGTAGGGGGAGTATTCCACATGGATGGAACGGCGGAGATAATAGGGGGTGTCCAGCAATTCATACATAAACTGCTGAATATAGGCTTTGTCAATCCAGGTGGCACCCAGCCGCACCTCGATTTCCGAGGCTTCCAGGTCCTTGGGCTGGGCGGCCCGGAGGGCGTCCACGTTGCTTCGGTACATAGGGTTCTCTGCGGCAGCCGTTTCTGCATCTTTCAGCTTCTGCCGCACATTGCCGGAAAGATATTCGTCAGCTGTGACCCAACCGGTCAGATCTTCCAAAGTGCCCAACTTGGGATCGTGGAAAATGATTCCCTTCAAATCGGTGGCCAGTGCATCGGTGGGCTTCCCGGAAAGGCTGGACATATAGCCCAAATCCACGCAAGCCCGTTCCCCAATGGAGATGGTCAGGGCTTCCACGGCGGTATCCACAGAGGTGACAACCTTGTGGGGCTGAATGGTACGCTTGGAAAACATATCTGCCTTGCCCTGGAAATTTCCGTCATCGTCCAGAATTTCCAGAGCGCACAGGAGATAGTAGGCAGAATCATCCGAGAAGGCCAGACGGTTTCCGCGACTGTTGAGGATTCCGTACTTTTCCGTAAAGCTGTCATAGAGAGTGTTCAATTCCGCCTGCTTCTGCTGAATGCTGTTTTCCGGGGAGAATTCGTCCATCTGCAAATCAATGAGCTGCCGCACACAGGTTTTCAGCCCAATCATGCCTTTGACCCGCTCTTTTGCGGTGTTGTTCAATTCCGGGCGAACCATGATGCTGTTTTCCCGAAAGTAGATCTCTCCGTCTACCAGTGTATAGGAGAAGTTTTTCACATCCGGGTCGGCAGGGATGGTATTCTGAATGGTTTCTCCTTCTCCAAGATCGGGCAGCTCCGCTTCCTGATAGGTGCCATGGATATGCCGCACCGCTTCATGGAGTTGGTCCGCAAGAGAAATATCCTCCAAAGGCTCCACGGTATAATCCATGCCGTGGGCGGTGCTTTCGGAGCTGTTTTTGCCCATAACCATCTCCGGATGATCCAGGAAATAGCTGTTGATGGCATACCCATCTTCCGTCTGCCCCAGATGCACCCAATCCGGTTCTATATCCATTACTCGGTCACGCCTTTGCAGGAACAGAATGTCCGACACTACTTCCGTACCGGCATTGGCCTTAAAGGCTGTATTGGGAAGCCGGATAGCACCCAAAAGGTCAGCCCTCTGGGCAAGGTGTTTGCGGACACTGGGGTTCTGGGAATCCATGGTATAGCGGCTGGTCACGAAAGCTACTACACCACCGGGGCGCACCTGGTCCAGTGCCTTGGCGAAGAAATAATTGTGGATATTGAAGCCCAGCTTGTTATAGGCAGGGTCATTTACTTTGTACTGGCCGAAAGGTACATTACCTACCGCAAGGTCAAAGAAATCTCTACGGTCTGTTGTTTCAAAACCTGCAATGGTAATATTGGCCTTGGGGTAAAGCTGTTGGGCTATTCGTCCGGTGATGGAATCTAGCTCCACACCGTAGAGACGGCTGCCTCGCATATTTTCCGGGAGCATTCCGAAGAAGTTGCCAACACCCATAGACGGCTCCAGGATGTTGCCGGGCTGGAACCCCATGTTGCCCACGGCTTCGTAAATGGCCTGAATGACGGTGGGACTGGTGTAGTGGGCATTCAGAGTGGACGCACGGGCGGCGGTATATTCCTCTGGCGTCAGCAGCTCACGCAGTTCTCGAAACTCCGCTGCCCAATTCTGTTTGCTTTCATCGAAAGCATCCGGCAGACCGCCCCAGCCAACATAGCGGGAGAGAACTTCCTGCTGTTCCGGGCTGGCCTGCAGCCCTTCTGCTTCCAGATGCTTCAGGAGCCGGATGGCGTTGATATTCGCCTGATACTTTGCTTTTGCGCCGCCAGCGCCCAGATTATCATCTGTGATGCGAAAATTCTGGGCATTCCGATGGTTTGTCGCCTTGAAGTCGGCATAGGCGGCTTGCTCCGCAGCAGCGGCGCTGGGGAAGTCCTGCCATTGGCCGTCAATGGGGATGGATACCGCAGGGCTGTGCGCGGGAGGCTCGTCTGGTTCAGCCTGAGAAATGGCACCATCTGGGTCAGGCACAAATTCGCCCATTTCCGAAAGCGCTGCTTGCCCCTCATGCTCCAGAATCAGCATTTCTTCTTCGCTCATGGCGGGAGATTCAGGCTCGGCGGGTTCCGCAGCGGGTGGGTCATGCTCCGGTTCCGGGATATGGAGCGTCTGGATTACTATGTCATAGGGCAAGTGCGTTTTATCGGCAGGATAGAACACAACGGGTTTGGTGACAGGCTGCGGCTGCTCCGATACTTCTGCGGCAAACAGATGGGCGTTGCGCTCGTCCCGGCGCAGCAGCGCGGGAAGCAGTTCTTTGCCTTCCACACGAAAGATGGGATATGTCTGCGACGGGTCGCGGAGATGCACGTCAAAAAGCCCAACTTCGGTGATCTCAAAGGGCTTGTTGTCCAGATAGACGGTATCGCCTACCGAATAGGAGAGATTGCCTTTCTGTGTTGAGGGCGCAGATTCAACTGTTTCAGGCGCTTTCTCAGTCGCTTCCTCGCCCTTGTGCCAACGGTATTGCTCTATATCCTCATCTGAAACATGAGTAAGGTCGCTGAAATCAAGGATTTCCAACTCGTTGGCAATAAGGGCTTGCAGGGAACCGTACTGCCTGGTTTCCAAATGCTCACCATTCAGATACCGTTCCAACCGGAAATTTACGAGGTCGATGTTCACTTGAACAGGAATCTCATCGTCGGTGATGGTGGTGTAAGCAATACCGATCTTCGCTGGGTCGCTGAAATCCGCTTCGGAACTGTATTCACTTTGGCAGAAGTCAGAAATCAGACCCTTTGCCTGTTCCATAAGTGCCTGGTTTTGCAGCTTCAGCCGGTATTCTTCCGCCTGCCATTCGCTTGTAAATTCCTCCGTAACACCGTCTGTATCCACGTAGTAGCCGTCAGTCTTATCGTCCCATATGGCGTACCGGATATAGAAACCCTGGTCAAGACTTACCACATGGAATCGGTTTGCGGGGGCGATGGTGCTTTCCGTAGACACTGCCGGTTCTTCGACCAAATCACGTCCCGCTGTCTCTGCGTGTGCCCGTTCATCCGGGTAATTGCCGTAGATGCGCAGATACTTCCGCGTCTGCCGGTCATAGATAGCCGCACCATCGTATGCAAAACCATCGCTTTCCATTATACCGTCCACATAGCCCTGCGCGGCCGTTTCCGCTTCGGCCAATGTCTGGTAGTCCAGCTTATCGTCAAAGCCATTTTCAAAGTGGTGATACGCTACAACCTGATACGGCGGTGCCATCCGCTCGGCGTAATCGTCGATAGTCTCTTTGGTCAGCCATTCAGGCTTTTCAGGGAGCGTATCGTACAGTTCCCGCATTTTGGCGATCTGCGCCCAGACGCTGCCTGCCCACAAATGTTTTTCCGCACGGCTGCCTGCGCCGAGGAAATACTCGCAGTCTGCCCGCAGCCGGTCTAAAAGCCGGTAGTCCGGATTCTGCTCCAGCGCAGGCTTTTCCTGCTTTGTGAAGAATTGATCCTCACGGATGAGCTGTGCCAACCGCCGCTGCACCTTCGGCCAAGACAAGATGACCGGCTCAGAATTGCCTACGGAGATCTGAAGCGGCTGGGAAGTATCACCCGCACCATATTCCTTTGCCAGCCATAAGGCAGTATCTTTTTCCAGGCCATGCTGCTCCATATACCGCACAACTGCCTGCTTGCTTTGAGGATTGCCGTTCCATTTCTGCAAGGCATCGTCGATGTCCTCTTGCGTAACCTTATAGGGAGAGGGGGCGACCGTTGTGGCCAGCGTGGGATATAGTTCCTCCAAAAGCTCTTGATGCAGTCGGTTATGAAATGCGGGCATATCAAAGTACAGACGGACAAGCTGGAGATCATCCGATGCCGTGACGATACGGCGGATAGCGTCCGCACCCTCCAGATAGGCGTTCTGGCGGTCTGAATTGCGGCAGGCATTGACAAAAGCTGTATCTCTGGAAAGAGCGTTGCCGACAGTCAGCTTATACCTGTCAAACAGCTCCCGCACGGTGGGCTGGGGCGGCTGCTCTGCGGCGGGATCGCGGAACACTCTTGTTCCGTCTGCTCCAAACTCCGCCTCATAAGCATTGATAGCGTTCTCGGCTTCATGGTCAATGGACGGGAGCATGTAAATGCGGCGCTCATTGCTGTCCTCCTGTGTTGCGACAATTGTCACATCGTACTTGTCGCGCAGTTTCTCTACATACTGCTCTAAGCTGTGCACGGGGATACCGCACATGGTCACACGCCCTACATCCGGGATATTCCGGGAAGTAAGGTTCAAATCCAGAAGCAATTCCGCCTGACGTGCGTCCTCGCCGTACATTTCAAAAAAATCACCGACCTGATACAGCACCATATCGTCCGGGTGCGCTTCCTTGACGGCGTTATAGCTGTTATAGGCAGTATTTCTCACTGTATCCTGTGCCAGTGTTTTGTCATAAAGCGCCTGTTCATCTGGTGTAAAATAGAGATTCAGACGGATCAGCTCAGAAATGCGGGAAGCGACCTTATTCCAATTCATCTGAACATCCGCACAGCCACTCTTTTTCAGTATGATGCCCTTGCTGCCGTGTTCTTCAAAGCTGCCGCTTTCTCTGGATACAGCATGGGAACGTCCGCCAGTACCATATTCCTCTTTCAGAAAATCAGCGTACTCTTTGGGCGAGTGCTGTGTCTGGAAAAACGCGTAGATGCGGCTCTTTCCACCCTCGAAGCTGCTCCCATTTGCTAGGGAATCCGCAATTTCATCCTCCGTAATAAACTTTTGGGTTCCCGGGAGTGTTGCCATGTCGGAGTGGTATTCTTTGCGAGGCAGGGACAGTTCTTCCAAGCGGGTGAGAAGTGCTTGCGGCCGGTGGTAATGAAAACGCAGAAGCTCACGGTTTTCACGGTAGGCATCCATAAAAATCTTGTATTCCGACAGAAGTGTTTCTCGAAATGCCGGATTTGACAGTTCATCCGTCAGGCGTTCCGTTTCCTCCGGGTAATTGGTGCTGCGGATATTACCTAGGCAGGACAGATACCCTTGCGATTTTGCTTCATCCGAAAGGTCATGACAAATATCCCAAACTTCGGTGGCAATACGATGGCGTTCATGCCGTTGTGCTTCCGTAACCTCTAAATTGGCGGCGAATGTACCGCTGTCTAACAGCTCCTCTGTGCGTTCTGCCGCATCCGCCCAGCTGATAACTTGGGCAGAGGGAAGGTAGCGCGCAGTATTGCCGCTTGCGATGTGAATTCCATCCTCGCTATACCATGCGGAAATTTTCCCATTTTCCGTAACCAGGCCGTTTCCGCCATGGTAGAGTGCTTTCAGAAATGCCGCACGATCTTCCAAAGGCTTTTGTTTGGAGAACTCAGCAACAATTTTCATTCGTGCGTCATCTTCGTTGCCGCCTGTGCGCAGGATATGGTCAATGTCAGCCTGAGAAATGAACATAGAAAAAGCGGAGTGTGCTGTCTGGACACGCTCCGCTTCTGCGATAGATTCAATTTGCTGGGCCTCTGTGGGGAAGAAAGAGAACTGCTCACTTGGAGAATCTTCTGTCAGGCGTAAATCAGCTCCGTCAGGATCACTTCCTCTGCCTGGGCTTTCAGATCGTTCATCAGTCCCACCCATTTCATCGGGTTGTTGGCTTTCAGCGCCTCCGTCACCCCAGCCGACTGCATCAGTTTCGGCATCATCTGCTCCAAGCGCCGGTTCGCCGTCGTGTCGATCTCCATTAAATGGGGATACAACTGCTCCGACAGGATCAGGCGGTTCCACAGCACCGGGCGATGCTCCTGTAGATACTTCTTCCGCATCCTCCCGTACTTGCCCAGAGGCTTGTTCTCCTGCTGGGACAGGCTCAGATTGGGAATCCAGTAATCCCCGCTGCGGATGTAGGTCAGTTCGTTCATGATTCTGGCTCCTTTCAGAAAGCTTTTCACGTTCGTATTTCTTGATGGTGACTTCAATATTGCGGAGGATTTCTTCGCTGATGCCGCTGATGGCACTTCCCAGAGCGTTTACCGTCTGGGGCGTGTTGAAGTCGAACACCGGCATGAAGTCTTCCGGGCCAAAGTGGGCATTTTCTGCCAGACCGCACCGGGACAGCAGCATATAGGTCGTGCTGACGGCAGCGGCATTGAGGAATGCCACGCCTTTGTCATAGTCATGATACTGTTCCAGATACGATCCGTCAACGATGCCGAGGATGTCCTGCTGATGGGCAAGAAAGTATTCCGTGACTTTTACGGAAGAAATCTGTTCCAGTTGGTCAGGGAAGTCGCCGGTGTACCGGATGTTGTACGCCTGCTCCAAAGCATGGGAAACAACCTGCTCATGCTCCGGGTGGTATTCCCAGAGGTAGGGGCTGCGGGAGCGCTCTGTACTGCCGGTGTCAGCTACATCGAACACATACCGGAGCCTGGGAGCATCCCCGGATTGGTCAATGAGGGCGATCCCTTTTGCGCCCTGTCGAATGTAGCGTCCCATGCGTTTGTTCCACAGGTCGTATTCCGCGCATGCGGTAGCATCTGGTCGCTGGGCGTAGATCATGAGCTGTTCATGGTATGGGTACTTGTACAGGCGGGCGGCCGTGGTAAGAAAGTCTGTCCAACTCTGGAAGCTGGTGGTTATCTGGGTCGCCATATAGTCCGCCAGCTGGTGGTAGTGCTGTAATGCGGATGCCATTGTGAATCTCCTTTCCGAAAAAATAAAAAGGCGACCCACAGGCCGCCTAAAATGGGAAGTATCGAGAAATACGCTCTGAGCGCTGGAACAGCCTAAGGCGTATTCATCAGGTTATTGAAGAAACTGTGGATGTGTGGCGTGGGGAGGCTGCCACAATACGCAATATTAGAACTGCAAAAACTTTCGACAATACGCAGGTTTATCGCGTTCAGAACTCCGGAATCAAATGGTGGTCAGGTGATTTCGATAACGGTCAGATTCAAAAAGTTCCTGAATGCCTTTTTCAATCCCGGCAGTTATTTTGAAACAAAATCCCCACACCGGGTAACGTCTGGTCACGCCGGTGTGGGGATTCCCGCCTTTAGAAAACCCTATTTGAAGTTCCTGGTGTCATTTGTCACCCCACCTCAATCAGCAGACAAAAAGTTGCTGGTATCCGCTGACTTTTTGCCCCTTAAATGCGGGACTGTAGGTAGCGGTTATGGAGCCGGACGGCCTCCTTTTCCTGCCTACGCTTAACTGCGCACCGGGAGCAATACTTGGCACGGTTGGAGCCGGGAACAAAGGCAGCCCCACATACCGTACAGCGGCGTGTGGGGCGAATGCCGTTCAGAAGCGATGTTTCCAATGCCGGGTCATTGGGCAGTACCGCATACCGAAACCATTTGCAGACCAGAGCACCGGAATGCCATTGGGGGCAGACATTGCAGTGGGGATCGTCAAAAAGGAGGCAGGCCTCGCCGTCAAAGTTGCAGCACCGTTTTCGGATCAGGGACCGCACCTGACGAAGTTGCCTCCCGGTGAATCTCGGCAGCTTATCCATTGCCAAACACCAGTTTGAAGCTGGGCCTTGTGCCGTCATCCTCTAAAAGCACCGTGGCATCGTAGACCTGCCCGGTGCGAGGAGAAACACAGCCTTTCAGCGGGGCTTTTCCTTTTTCCAGAAGCTTGACCGCCGTTTTCCGGTCCAGGGTTTTCTGCTTCAGCGTAAAGAAACGGCTGTCCCTCCACAAGACGAACGTACAGTCCCGGTTGGTACAAAAATAACCCTTGCTGCGCTCCACGATTTTGGAGCCGCAGCGAGGGCATTTGCCAATGATCTTTTCATCCGAGGGAAAGAGAATGTCCGCTCCGGCCACAGGACGGTAGGACTGTATCAGCTCCGTCAGCATGGCGCAGATGCCATCCAGAAAATCATCCGGGAGGCACACGCCTTTCTGAATCCCGGAAAGCTGCTGTTCCCATTCTGCGGTCAAAAGCGGGGATTGCAGTTGCTCCGGCAGGACGGTAATCAGGGAGTTGCCCAGAGCGGTGGGAACGAGGACGGTTTTCTTCTCTTTCTTCACCCGCTCCACAAGCCCAGTGGATACCAGCTTTTCCAGAATTCCGGCACGAGTGGCTGGGGTTCCCAGTCCCTTGCGCTCGGCATCCTCCGGCATATCCTCAACCCCTGCCCGCTCCATGGAGGACAGCAGCGTGTCCTCCGTAAAGGGCTTGGGCGGCTGGGTCTTTCCGTCCTTGACGGTAACAGTATCCGGGGTAAGGGCCTGTCCGGTGGCCAGCCCAGGAAACCATTTGCCGCCTTTCTTTTCGGCGGTATACCGTTTCCAGCCGAAATCCTGGGGCATTTTCAGATGGAGCTTGAAGTCGGCACCGCCGCAGGAGATTATTGTGTCTGCCTCCTTATAGCAGTAAGGGCCGGAGGTGGCAATCATCACCTGACGGGAAATGAGCTTGAGGATATTCTGCTCTCCAATGGGCAGCGCCGTCAAATCCTGCCAGCTGGCAGCCTTGGTGGGGATGATGGCATGGTGATCCGTGACCTTTTGGGAATCACAGAGCTGCTCCCCATAGACTTCATCCGTAATGGGCAAGCCGCAGATGCCGGAGGCCCACAGAAGAATCTCTTTCACACGGGGCAGCATATCGTCCGTCAGATATCGGCTGTCCGTTCGGGGGTAGGTACAGAGCTTCTTTTCATAGAGTGCTTGCAGATAATCCAGTGTCTGCTGGGCCGTATACCCCAGCAGGCGGTTGGCTTCCCGCTGCAAGTTGGTCAGATCATACAGCGCCGGGGCGGCCTCTTTCTTTTCCTGCTGGCGAATCTCTTTGACAACAGCGGTGCTCTCCGCTTTGCAGGCCGCCGCAAGGGCTTCCGCTTCTGCTTTCGTAGAAAACCGCTCACTGACCGCATGAAATTCTCCGATACCCAGGTCAACGGTGTAATAGCTTTCCGGGGTAAAGGCGGAAATGGCGCTTTGCCGCTGCACCAGCAGGGCCAGGGTGGGAGACATGACCCTGCCGACATTCAGCTTGGTTTTGTAGGTCAGGCTGAAAAACCGGCTGGCGTTGATGCCCACCAGCCAGTCCGCCTTGGCACGGCAAAGGGCGCTCTGGTACAGGGCGTCGTAATCTTCACCGGGGGACAGGTGCGCAAAGCCCTCCTGAATGGCGCTGTCCTCCATGGAGGAAATCCACAGCCGCGTCATTGGCTTCCGACAGTCGGCCAGATAATACACCGAGCGGAAGATCAGCTCACCCTCCCGTCCGGCATCGCAGGCGTTGATAACTTCCGTCACATCCTCCCGGTTCATAAGGGCGCGCAGAATGTCAAACTGCTCCTGTTTGTCCGGGGCAATGAGAAAACGGAAGGGGCTGGGCAGAATGGGCAGGTCCTCCAGTTTCCACTTGGTGTAGCGTTCGTCATAGGTTCCCGCATCTGCCAAACCGGCCAGATGGCCGTAGCACCAGGAAACCAGGTACTTTTTACCCTCGCAATATCCATCCTTGCGCTGGCAGGCCCCCAGCACCCTCGCCAAATCCTGAGCAACGGAGGGCTTTTCGGCAATCACCAGCTTCATACCGTCACCGCCTTTGTCTGAACCTCCCGGTAACAGGGATGGACGCAGCCAATACCATAACTCTGGCGATACCTCCCGCAGCCGTAACAGAGATGCCCCGGAGCCAGTTGAGGGAGGTTAACCGCCGGTTTGGGACGGGGAAGCTGGGTCATGATGCGCTCGTATTTACTGTTCGTGAGATAACTCAATGCTGTTCCTCCTGTTCTTCTTCCGTGTCGTAGTCCAGATCGTCGTCCTCGTCGATGCCGTAATCATAGTCGTCCAGGTCGGTATCGCCCTGGGTCTGCCGGTCAGGCATTTTGTTCTTAAAGAAATGCCATGCCGCAGCGCCGCCCATGCCCAGAATCAGAAGCGCCAGCAGAAGCCCTGCCGGATTGGATTTCTTTTCCGGTTCCTTGACCGGCTCCGTGGGTGCTGTGGTAGGGGCTTCCGTGGTTTCCGGCTCCTTGCCCACACACTCCGTCATGTTCTTGGCGCAGATGGGGCAGGTGGTGTTTACATGACCGGCGTAGCAGCGGTCAATACAGCCGCAGACCTCCACCGTATTCCCATCGTCCAGCAGGGCGCTCAGGTCGGCGTTATCCACCTTGTTCAGAAAATAGGCGGAGAACTGTTCCAGATTTTCATTCACAGGGGCATCGTAGTCGATGATGATGTAGAACACCTCGCCGCTGCGGGTTTCAATGGTCAAAAACTGCTTGTTGGTGTCCTTGTGGTATTGCAGGCTGCTGGCAATGGCGTTGCCCTGTTCAAAGGGTTCCGAAATGGTGGGCGTGGTCGGCGCGGTAGTCGGAGCGGTCGTAGGTGCGGGAGCTTCCGTTGGCTTTGTTGCTGCCGTGGTCGGCTTCGTGGATGGAACCGTCGTAGGAGGCGGCTCGGTAGGGTCAGAAGTGTAGATGATTACATCATCTGCGGGCGGCTTGGCCTCCGCGGCGGCGGGAAGGGCCAGTGCGGAAATGCTCACCAGCAGAATGAGCAGCAGAGAGAAAATCTTGCGTTTAGACTTCAACGGAAAACACCTCCTTCTTGTCAGCGGCAGGCAGCTGCAATTTTTCCAGCAGAGCGGAGAGCTGTTCCGGGGTCATGCCGCATTCCCGGACCATGCTGACAATATCCAGATTTTCCAGCTCCTGAATCTGCTGTTTCAGTTCGCCGTTCCGGGCTTGCAGTCTGGCGATCCGCTCCGTATTCTTTTCCAGCTCGGCGCGGAGCTTTGCGATTTTCGGATTCATAGTTCCTCCTATCTTATCTCGGCAGACGGCCAAAGGCATAGAAATGGCTCTGCCAGTATTGGGTGTTGATGATGGTGTACGAAATGGGGTTTCCGCAGTGGATCATCCGATTATTCCCCACATAAATGCCCACATGGGACACGCCGGGGGTGTCATAGGTCCCCTGGAAGAAAATAAGGTCCCCGGGGCGGGCATTGCTGCGGGAAATGGGGGTGCAGGCGTTGAACAGCCCTTGGGCGGATGTCCTGCCCAGGCTCCAACCGGAATGATTTACCACCCAGCAGACGAAACCGAAGCAATCAAAGGATGTGCTGGGACTGCTTCCACCCCAGACATAGGGGTAGCCCAGGTACTTTTCCGCTTCGGCGATCATGGCGGCGAAGCGAGTGTCGCTCAGGGTCTCGCTTGGAATGTCGTAATCCTCATACCCGTTTTTCAGCCGGTCAACAGATTCGGAATCCGGGAACAAGTCCGGGCGGTTGCCCAGAGTGGCCATATACAGGGCATAGCGGCTCAATGTTTTCTCGTTCATGACATAGACCGGCACATGGCTGAGGTCAAAGTTCTCCAGTGTCACATTGCAGATGGTATAGGGATAGCGTTCTGTCCCACCGTTGCCGTCGTCCCGGTAGCGAATTTCCGTTTCCACATCCACCGTGAGAATGTACTGCTTTTCAAAGAGGGTATTCAGCGTGGGCATGATCTGAGCCAGCGTCCAGCCCTCCGGGTACATGGCCGAGAGAATGGAGATCAGCACATAGGGGTCGTGGCCGATTTCATCCAGATCAAAATGATACTCGTCGTAATCATAGTCCTGTTGAAACCGGTCCAGCTTTTGCTGCAAAGCGGCCTCCATCTGGCTGTAGGTTTCCTCCGCACCCAGCATGGCATCGTCCTGAGAGGCGTAGCTGCTGGATGCCAGACCGGCACCCAACCCCTCAACCATCATGGAACAGGAGGACACCACATTCAGCAGGAAGGCAGCGACCAGGGCAATGGCGATTATGACCAGAAAACCCTTTCGGTGGCGCACGACGAACTCGCCGGTTTTCTTTCCGTCAGATGCGGCCTTGGATGTTGCCTTTGCCGCTCCGGTGGTGGTATAGCCTGCCGCAGAACGGCCAGCTTTGGAGGCCATGTACTGACGCTTGATCTGCTGTTTCTGCCGCCATCTGGAAACGGGATTGCTGGTGGGATTCTGAGCTTCCGCTTTGGCCTGTAAGGCGTGGAGGTTGGCAGAGCGAAGCTGACGCTCCGCTCTGTCCGCTGCCCGGTAGGGCTGTAACTCCGCATGGTGGTGGATATCCTGAAGGGCATCTCCGGTATGCTCTGCCGCAGAGGATAGGGTATCCGCAGCCTCCACGCCCACATTATCCTCCTTGGATTCCTGCAGCTGCCTGTGAATTTGGCCCCTCACCAGCTTGGTGGGGGCCTCGGTTATTTTCAGCTCGGATGGCGGCTTTTTGCGGGTTTCCTCAAAGTTCAGCCGGACCTTGATTTTTCCATTGCTGTTGTCAGCCATCAGCTTCGGCCGCTTATGGGTGGGGATTTGGACTTGAGCTTTGTCTACTTTGGCGGCGGCCTTTTCCGCACGGCGTACTTTTTTGCCGATTTCCGGGTCATTCCGTTCGGCATCCGTGAATTGCAGCCGGGATTCACGCATGACAAGCACCTGGTCTCATCATTGTTTCACATCCTCCTTCAAGTCAGCAGGTTTCGTTGTCATAAGCCGGTACAGCTCTGTATCCTGCGGGAACTTATCTACGAATGGCACGATGGTGTCCCCATAGAACAGCAGCCCCTCGCCGGAATTGGAATGCGTAACGTAGGATAACTGATGGGGCGAAATACCCAAATGCTGCGCCAGAATCTTCCGGTCTCCCGCCGCCTGATTCAGCATACAAATATAGTCGGAATTCGCAAAAATGCTTATCGACTTAACACAGCAAGCCACAATATCTTGAGAAAGTCCGATT
>ENA-OZGD01000573-OZGD01000573.1-human-gut-metagenome-genome-assembly--contig:-NODE-573-length-15740-cov-4.845011_pt1 | contig 15740 bp, 10 predicted proteins | sample MGYA00244653_ERZ653652 | MGnify/ENA primary metagenome ERZ653652 (study PRJEB26926, sample SAMN06164983) | human gut metagenome | biome: ENVO:00009003; feature: ENVO:2100002; material: ENVO:00002003... | reverse complement strand
CTTGTTTATAAGGAGGTGGCCGGCGAAGCCGGACGGAGGATACTGGCTTGGGGGAATGACGCAAAAGAATAGAATGAAGATTCTTTTTCTGCCCCCGTTCTGAGTGATGACGGACAGTTAAGCGTCATCCTGAACGAATGTGAAGGATCTATTACCGTGGTGAGGAAGCCGGCAAAAAGGGGAATAGCTATTAGCTGTTAGCCGTGAGCTGTCAGCTGCAGGCTAACTATTCTTTTACGATTTGAATCATTCCGGCGAGCGAGTATCCTCGTAAAGTATTTAATCTGAACCGGCAGGATTCGGAGCAAAAAAGACGGTCAGTGCAACCGTCTTTTGCTTTTGTGGCTCTTATTTCTATTTCCCTATTTTCAGTTCTGTCCATGCCCTGTCGTACATGGTGAGGGCTTCTCCGATGTCTTCGATCCATTCACCGCGGGAAATGTAGTCGCGGGCGGCTTTCAGCATGGGATCTCTGTTATATTCTTCGGAATGATAGGTTTCCGCTTTGGCGTTGGGGTCGTTGTAGCCGATGTATTCGTAATTTTTCGCGCTGACCTGCGGATCATAGAGGTAATTGATGAAAGCTTCCGCCAGTTCTTTGTGTTTCGCTCCTTTGGGGATGGCAAAGGTGTCCGCCCATATGACGGCGCCTTCTTTGGGAATAATGAAGGCAATGTCTGGATTATCCTTGTGGGTAAAAGAAGCATCGCCGGACCACATGGTGCCGATCCAGGCTTCTTCGGCGATGAATTTCTGCTTGATGGTGTCGGTGTCAAAGGCGAGAAGGTTGGGTGTCAGTTTACGGAGTTGATCGACGGCCTGTGTGACTTCGTTTGGATCTTTCGAGTTTACGGAATGCCCGTTTTTCTTGAGTCCCATGCCGATGACTTCACGGTTGTCGTTGAGCAGGATGACACGGCCTTTGTATTCGTCTTTCCACAAATCATTCCATGAGCTGGGCGTATCTTTGATGTATTTTGTATTGTAAGCGATGCCCGTGACACCCCAGGTATAGACGACAGAATAATCGCCTGAAGGGTCATAGGGAGGATTCTGCAGGGCGGGAAGCATATTTTCCGTATTCTTTATTTTACTTTTATCCAGTTTTTCGAGGAGATCCAGCTTGATCATGGTGGCTACCATGTAGTCTGACGGCTGGATGACATCATACTCCGAACCGCCTGCCTGTATTTTCGCGAGGAGTTCTTCATTGTTCGCAAAAACGTCGTAGTTGACTTTGCAGTTGTATTTCTTTTCGAAATCCGAAAGGACGTCGGGAGAAAAGTTGTCCGCCCAGCTGTACAGGTTCAGGACTTGCGTGTCTCCCCCGCTTTTCGTATTACTGTCAGGGGCGGATCCGCAGCCGGCAGCGGCAAGGCATGCGCCTGCGAGGAAAAGGGAAAAGAATTTTTTCATAGGAAATCTCCTTCAGGGAAAACGAAAATCGGTTCGGGATAATGGGGATGTAGGGGATTGAGCATAGGATGGTTCTTATGTACCAAAGAAATCAATGTCGGGATCTTTGTTCCATATGTATTCCATACGGCCGGCGATACGTTCTGCGGCAGGTGCGCCGAAACGGTCGCGGATAAAGCCGAGCGTCATGTCCATTCCTGCAGAAATGCCGGAAGAGGTATAAAATTTTCCGTCGTGCACCCAGCGTGCTTTTCTTATCCAATGGACTTTATCGGATGTGGAAACGACCCAGTCGAAAGCTCTTTTATTGGAGGTAGCCCTTTTTTCTTCGAGGGCTCCGCATCGGGCAAGAAGGGCGGAGCCGGTACAGACGGACAGGACGAAAGAGGCGTCTTCCGAAAGACGGCGTAAATTTTTCAAAAAAGGTTCCTCTTTTATCAGTGTGCGTGTACCGGCGCCGCCGGGAATGACAAGCACACCCGATACATTCATATCCTGTTGGCTTTTCGTGTCAATCCTTACACCCTGCGCGCTTGTGACAAGGCCGCCATTTTGTGAAATATAATGAAGTTGGAAATCAGGATGGTGGCCGCATATTTCAACCGGACCGAAAAGATCCAGTGTTTCAAACTGCTCAAATAAAAGGAAATTGATATCCATGAGAACTCCTGTCTAAGACAATCAAGGAATACTTTGGGGCGGCAATCATGAGAAAAGAGAAGCTGTTTACTGCCGGTCATCGGGCAGTTCTTTTTTTCTGCCGGTTCCCGCCTGCCGGATCTGAAAAAAATCCGCCAGAAGGACGAGCGCGATTTCAGCGGCGATCATGAGGGTGGAAAGGGCATTGATTTCCGGAGAAATCCCTCGCTTCACCATGGCGTAGATGTAAAGCGGGAGAGTTGTCGAATTCGGTCCGGCTGCGAAGAAGCTGATGATGAAGTCATCGATGGACAGTGTGAAAGCGATGAGCGCGCCCGCAGTGATTCCCGGCATGATGAGGGGAAGCGTGATGTAGCGGAAGCACTGCCACGGACGGGCATACAAATCGCCGGCGGCTTCTTCGTATTCCTGTTTCAGCCCGTCAAGCCGCGCCCCCACCGTGATGACTACGAAAGACAGGCAGAAGGTGATGTGGGCGAGGATGATGCTTGTCCGTCCCAGCGATAAATGGATTTGGGAAAAGAGGACGAGAAGGGAAAGTCCCATGACAATTTCGGGAATGAGGATAGGAAGATAGATAAGGCCGTTCAGGAGTCCCTGCCATTTATAACGGTATTTGTGAAGGGCGAGTGCCGCGGTCGTACCGAGAATGGTGGACACCGCCGTGGAAATGAATCCGATGACGAGCGTATTGGCGAGTGCCTCCGCCACATGGCGGTTATTAAAAAGCTGGGCGTACCATTTGAACGTGAAGCCTGCCCACACAGCATTCATGCGGGAGTCATTGAAGGAATACAGCGCCAGGATAAGAATGGGCAGGTAAAGGAAGGCCAGCACTGCCAGCGCGTAAGAAACAAGGAGATGGCTACGCCATGTTTTCTGCATCGCTGTCTCCTTTCTGCGCCTGAATCGCCCGATAGTACAGGAAAATAAGAATGAGGGAAAGCAGGGCAAGCACGATGGACAGTGCCGAGCCGAAAGGCCAGTCACGGGCGGAGAGGAACTGGTTCTGTATGACATTGCCCACGAGAGCCGCTTTCGCTCCGCCCATGACATCAGGGACGACAAACATGCCGAGGGAAGAAATGAAGACCAATACCGTTCCTGCCGCGATGCCGGGCATCGTCAGAGGCAGGGTGATTTTTCGGAATGCTGTCACGGGGGAAGCGCCCAGATCGGCGGCTGCTTCTAAAAGCCTGCGGTCGAGCTGTTCAATGGAGACGTAAACGGGGAGGATCATGAAAGGAAGAAGGGCGTATACCATGCCCAGCATGACGGCGCCTTCATTATACAGAAATTGGATCGGCTGGGAAATAACTTCCAGCTTCATCAGAATCGTATTCAGCACGCCTTGGCTGCGGAGGATGATCACCCACGCATAGGAGCGGATAAGGAAATTGATCCAGAAAGGAATCATACAGAGGATCAGTCCCTTCTGCCGCAGACGGCGGGGGAGCCGGGCAATGCAGTATGCCAGCGGATAGCCCATGAGGATGGTACATACCGTGGTCACGACGGCTATGAAAATTGTCCGTCCGAAAATGGAAATATAAAGAGAATCCAAAAATCTTGTATAGTTTTGGAAAGTCCAGTCAAAAACGATCTGTCCGTACGCCGTGCGGGAAGCGAAAGAAACCGCTACCACGATGAGCATGGGGATGACAAAGAAAACAGCCAGCCAGACCATGGACGGGACGAGCAGATATTTTCCGTTTCTTTTCATCGTTCTACTCTGACCTCGTCTTTTTCATACCACCAGATGCCTACATGGTCGTCGATCTGCCAACGGTGGACGTCATCAAAGTACTGGTAGGCGAGGACTTCCTGGCCCGTGCCGTCAAGACGGATGAATACTTTATCAATGGTGCCGTAAAAAATCACATCGTCCACCGTGCCGAATAAGCGCGGCGCGGGATGGGAATCATCGCCATCTTTTCCGCCGCAGAGATTCAGTTTTTCAGGACGAAGGGCAAGGATTTCTTTTCCGTCATCAAAGAAATTGCTTTCTCCTATGAATTCGGCGACAAATTTTGTTTTCGGATAATGGTAAATCGTATTGGGGTCATCGTCCTGCTGGATTTCTCCCTTGTCCATGATAACGATACGGTCGCTCATGGTGAGGGCTTCTTCCTGATCGTGGGTGACGAATACGAAAGTAAGGCCGAGTTCTTCCTGCAGGTCTTTCAGCTCGATCTGGAGCGTTTTGCGGAGCTGGTAATCAAGAGCGCCGAGAGGTTCGTCTAAAAGAAGCATTTTCGGATTATTTACGAGGGCACGGGCCACGGCGACACGCTGCTGCTGCCCTCCCGACATCTGCGAAGGATACCGGCTGCGGAGATCTTCCAGCCGGATCAGTTTCAGTAGCTTCTGTGTGCGCTTCGCGGCTTCCTCTTTGCCGACGCCTTTCATGCGCAGGCCGAAACCGATATTTTCCTCTGCTGTCATATGGGGGAACAAAGCATAATTCTGGAATACCATATTCACGTCCCTTTTGTAAGGGGGGAGATTCGTGATATCCTGTCCGTCAAGGATGATTTTTCCTTTTGTCGGAGTGTCCAGTCCTGCAAGCATACGGAGAAGAGTCGTCTTTCCGCAGCCTGAGGGACCTAATAAAGTTAAAAACTCGCCATCATGGATAGAGAGTGAGAGCGGGGGGATAATGACATGATCACCATAAGCCTTGGTGATTCCCTCCAGACGGACCAATTCTTTCATGTCCCGAACACGACCTTTCAGGGGAGTATAGAAGCGGCGATGCCGCAGTTGTTTCATGCCCGCAGTCGGGCAACTATAAAAAGAAAGCGCAGGACTTTCCGCTTTCACGGCGGCGCGTTTTTTATTTACCTTGTCGAAAAAACGAAATTTTTTAACTCCGCGGTTTTCCTTACGGGAAGATAAAAACTGCACCAATACAAATGGTCAGCGCTTCCTTCTGTTTGTACTTTATTATACATGGAAAAATATAAAAACTGAATGCCTTTTGCCACTATTTTTATAAATAACTCTAATCTTTCGGAAAGGGAATGATGGTCGATAGCTGTTAGCTGTGGGTCAGAGACAAAAGACTGAAAATAGGAGACGCTGTTTGCCCATTGCTTTGGATATCAGCGGAGAAGGATTTGCTGCTGTGGTGAGAAAAACCGTAAGAAGATAAAAGCTATCAGCTGTGAGCTGTCGGCTGCAAGCTAAATATTCTTTTACGATTAAATCATTACGACAAGCGGGTATCATCAATCGCACTGCGTGTGCCAGCAGTTCCTTCTGACGGCCGGCTCCATGATCCTTGTATAAGACGTTAAGGCGTCATCCTGAAGCGATAGCGAAGGATCTGTTACCGTGGTGAGGAAAACCGTAAGATGTCATTCAAGGTAATAGATTCTTCACTCTGTGTCACTGTCCCGTTTTCTGTCTTTCTCACAAAGCATTCTTGCGTCCATTCAGAATGACGTTAAACAGACGGCACAGCCGGGATTCTAACCACTTTCGGGCCTGCCGATAAAGTAGCACCCATGGTAAGGCGTCATCCGAAGCGATAGCGAAGGATCTATTACCGTGGTGAGGAAAACCGTAAGATGTCATTCTGAATGGAAGGAGACGAAGGGCTGTCGGCTTTTCATCCGTTCTCGGAGGAGAGGCGCATTTCCGGAACTGCGGGTGAAATTATTTCAATGCATAGTAAAACGGATCTGCATATATGGCGCGGATCCGTTTTTGCGTGGGAAATGTATGAAGGGGTATTTCTTTTATTTTCCTTTGATTGCCTGTTTTCCTTTTTTCAGCCAGTCCATGAGAAGCGGGGAGAAAGAGGAAAGGATGCAGAGAGTGATGAGTACCCAGCAGATGGGGGTGGAGAACAGGATGGTGATATCATTGCCCGAAAGAGTCAGGCTTCTGCGGAGGCCTCTTTCGCCGATCGGTCCTAAAATAAGGGCAAGGACGACGGCTGCCGTATTTAACCCCAGCTTTCTCATCAGGTAGCCCATAATGCCGAAGATGAACATGATAACTACGTCGACAAAGCTGTTATTGATGGCAAAGGAGCCGACAACGCAGAGGACAAAGATGCAGGGAATGAGAACGGCGTCGGACAATTTGGAAATATGGGCAAATATGCGGCATCCGCCTAGGCCGATAAGGAGCATGAAGAACTGGACAATGACGAACCCCGCAAAGAAGGTATATGTCATGGGAGCGTACTTGGTGAAAAGCTCCGGGCCCGGCTGGAGACCCTGGATGATGAGGCCGCCCATGAGTACGGCGGTCACTGATTCTCCCGGAATGCCCAGTGTCAGTGTGGGAATGAGGGAGCCGCCGGTAACGGCGTTGTTTGCCGCTTCTGAACCGGCGACGCCTTCAATGGAGCCGCGGCCGAAATCTTCCGGCTTTTTGGAGAACTGTTTTGCCGTATTATAGCCCAGGAAGCAGGCGATAGAAGCGCCCGCGCCCGGGAGGATGCCGATGATGTTCCCAATGAGCCAGGAACGGATGACGGTCGGACTGATCTGTTTCAGCTCACGGAATTTCAGCATGACGGAGTCGTGAAATTTGACGATACTTCCTCTTTCCTTAATCGCTTTTTCCGCAAGAATGAAGACCTGGGAAAGAGAAAAGAGACCGATGAGGGCACAGGTGACATTAATGCCGTTGTACAGTTCGTCTATGCCGAACATGAACCGTTCCGTACCTTCCATGGGATCCATGCCAATAGTGGAAAGAATGAGGCCGAAGGCACCGCTCATAAGCCCTTTCACCATGGAGCCCGTGGTAACGCCCGCAATGATGGTGAGTCCGAAGAGAGCAAGCCAGAAATATTCAGGGCTTCCGAACTTCATAGCCAGTTCAGCAAGCATGGGAGCAAAGAAATAAAGAGAAATACAGGAAAGGAGACCGCCGAAGAAAGAAGCGATGCATGCCGTGCCGAGTGCCTTGCCGGCTTTTCCCTGTTTGGTGAGTTCATACCCGTCGAGCGCCGTTGCCGCGGAAGCGGGTGTGCCGGGGGTATGGATCAGGATGGCGGAAATAGAACCGCCGAAGATGGCGCCGCAGTAAATGCCGCCGAGCATGATCAGTCCCGTTTCGGGAGCCATGCCGAAGGTAAGCGGCAGAAGAAGCGCTACGCCCATGGCGGCGGAAAGGCCCGGCATACAGCCGACAACGATTCCGATGGTGACGCCGATAATCATCATGATTAGATTAGATGGCATGAGGGCGTTGGCAAAACCTGCCGACATGAGTCCGAATGTGTTTGCATCCATGGTATTTCCTCCGGTTATAAGAATTCTTCCATAATGATCCCGTCAGGCAGGGGTACATTGAGGAATACATCGAATGTACCGTAGATGAGGGCGGCCATGCAGATCAGGACGAGAAGGATGTATTTCATTTCGATCCTGAAGAAGAGGAGGCAGATGAAAATGTATACGATGGAGGCGATGTAGAAGCCGAAGAGGTACATCAGGAGAAAGAACAGGAGGAAAGCGGCAAACATGACCCAGAACTGTTTCGGGAGAAAGCCGTCAAATACTTCGGCGCTGTCATTGATGACTTTGTGTTCTCTTCTGTAATCGCGGAACAGATGGCTCATGCGGACCGTCGTCAGAAGAAGGAGCAGCCCGATGACAAAGTACGGATAGTGTCTTGCCGGTTCGGGAAAGTCCAATGTCAGATATAAAAAGAAAAATGAGAAAAGATACATGAATCCGCAGATATAAATATCTGATTTTTTCATACAATACTCCTTAAAGAGAACCTCCGCGGTTTCAAACCGGTCAGAACGGACAAACCTGCCCCTTGGAAAAGAAGCAGGTTTTCTGTCTAATGAAACGCGGTGACGCTTAAAGGGAAATGCGTGATTTCCCCTGTTTCATGCAGCACTTGCACTATTATTTCTTTTCGTACAGTTTGCTGACTACATCTTTGCAGAAAGCAAGCTGCTCGTCAATGAGCCTGCCCAGATCTTTGCTGTCCTTATAATCGAGAACCATGCCGGCTTTCTTGTGGGCTTCCACAACATCTTTGTCTTCCATGGTCTTTTTGAAAGCGTCTTCATAGAATTTAATTATATTTTCAGGGGTGCCTTTCGGGGCGACAATAGCGCGGGCGGAGCCGTACCATTTATTGTAGTAGCCGAGTTCGCCGAGTGTCGGAACGTCAGGCAGCTGGGGATCACGCTTTTCATCAAATACACCGAGGACGCGGAGTTCGGCATTTTCACCGTTAATCAGTTTGATGACGTCGGCAACTTTAGCGCAGGAGAAGTCCACTTCGCCCTGGCGGAGAGCAAGGAGCTGGTCGGCAGTACCGCCATAAGGAACGGCATTGTATTCAAATTTCGCGGACTGGGCGAGAAGCTGGGCGGAGGTGTGGTTGGAGGCCTGTACGCCGTTGGTGGAAGCTTTCAGCTGCCCCGGGTTTGCCTGTGCGTCTGCCACGAGTTCTTTTAAGTCCTTCCACTTTGCGTCTTTTCTGACGACAACCACAGCGGTTTCCGTCAGATGGTTTGCAATCGGGATAATGGACTTTTCATCAAAGGCAGCGCCTTTCTGGGAAGCGAGCGTGGTGTAGGTCGGCAGATTGATGAATCCTAAGGTGTATCCGTCCGGTTTGGCCTTGGCGAGTTCCGTCCAGCCGATTTTTCCGTCAGCCCCGGGTTTGTTTTCGATGACCAGGGTCTGGCCGACATACTTCTTGGCGCTGTTGGCCAGCAGACGCGCGCCTGTATCCGTACCGGAACCAGCTTTATAGGCGACGATAATCTTTACGTCTTTTTCCGGTTTCCAGGCGGCAGAGCTGCTTTTCGTGTCGCTGCCCTTGGAACCGCCGCATCCGCTGAGAAGAATGCCTGCAGTGAATGCCGCTGCGGCGATCACAGCCAATTTCTTTTTCATGATTGAAAAACCTCCTTACATTTCCCCAATAAAATAAATGCAGTCTGATCTTGTCCGCATTTTCTCCTTCTGATTGTACCATGCCGGCCGCCGTACAACAATATAAAAAGCGCTGAGGCGCCTTGCGGGCGGGGGCTCTTATGAAATAAGTATACACAAATAAAGAGCAATTTCTGAAAAGAGAAACAATACAATTAATAGAAATAAACAGGAAAATGACTCCGGAGTAATGAGTAAAATATATTCCAAGATACAAAACGATAACTTGAAGTCATTTTAAAAGAAGGACTGAACGAAGAAATAAGGTTACATATAATTTTTATAGGAGAGTACCAAAGGGAGAATATACAGTCCCGGCGGAGAGACGGCAATAAAATTTGATGAAGACCGGTAGAAAGATATGGGAAATTGAAAAGAAGAACCCTGTGGTATAATGCCGATAGAAAAGGATTTCATAAAAATGATAGAAATAATGGATGAGGAGAAATGATGGGAAATAAAGTTTTCAAAGCACTCACCGCTGTCGCAGCTGCAGCAGCAGCTGCGTGGCTTCTGCCGAAAAGGAAAAGAGAAATGGCAGTACGCCCCGTTCCGGCGGGAGAAAGCATGTCCTGCATCAGAGAACGGACAGGGGTGAATGAGGATGCTCTTTGCCTGTACTACTACCGCCCCGGCGGATGGACGGAAAAGGATGCCGTCTTTATTGCATTCCACGGCTTTGGCAGGGATGGCGCGGAATATTGCAAAGCGCTCCGGAAGCTGGCGGAGGAAAGGAATATGCTGATCGTCTGTCCGGAGTTGACGGAAAGGAAGTATCCCGGCGCGGAATGGTATCAGGAAGGCGGCATCATGGATACAGACGGACATATCCGTGAAAAAGAAGAGCGGACGTTCTCCGCGGCGGACCGGATCGTGGCAGAAGTAAAAAACCGCACGCAGGCAGCAGGGAAAATCATTCTTTTCGGCCATTCTGCAGGCGGGCAGTTTGTCCATCGATGGGCGCTCCTCGGAGGAAAGAAAAACGTGGATGTAATCGCCGTGGCCAATTCCGGCTGGTTTACCATGCCTGACAGGGATATTGATTATCCTTACGGCATAAAGAATGTGGGGATTACTGATGAGGAACTGGGGGAAGCGTTTGCAAAGCCGGTCATTCTCTTTATGGGTGAAAAGGATGTGGAGCGGAAACCGCCGTTCCGCGATACGCCCGAAGCAGACGCCCAGGGGATGAACCGAATGGAACGGTGTACGAATTATTTCCGGCAATGTAAAGCAAAAGCGGAGGAGCTCAAGGTTCCTTTCCGCTGGAAACTGGAAACTGTAGAAGGCGTAGCCCATCAGGGGGTAAAAATGGCGGAAGGTGCAATGTCATATATTTTGGGGAAGTCATCAGAAAGCGAAAGTTGAAGAGTGCAATCGGGAAGATATAAGCTGTAAGCTTTTTGTGATTAGAGTCATTACGGCAAACGACTATCCTCAGCTGCACTGTGTACGCCAGTTCATTGTGAACAAGCGACAGCGAAGAATCTATTGCCGTGATGAGGAAGCCGATAAGATGTCATGAGGGTAATAGATTCTTCACTCGGTGTCATGTTGCCGTTTCCTGTTTTTCTCACACAGTATTCTTGCGTCCGTTCTGAATGACGATTTGAGGAAAAGGTGTCATAATGAGGGAAACGTTAAGCGTCATCCGAAGCAAATGTGAAGGATAGGCTGCCGTGGCGAGGGAATCGGTAAGAAGATAAAAGCTATCAGCTGTGAGCTGTCAGCTAAAAGTGCTGAATGACAGCGGGAGGCAGAGGCCGTGGATGAGAAAGCAGTGTGAATAAAGGTATTCGTAAAACAGTACATATTATATAGAAATAAGATAAATCTTTTGTTATAATGAGAACAGAGGTTGTTTAATAAAATAAGTGTTGAAAGAAGAGCGGGAGAAACCGGCAGGAATTTTCCTGTTTACGGATTCTGTACCCGGCTTTTCAGGCAAATGAAGTGTCACGGGGAAAGGTGGTGTGAAGGCAGTATCGGCAGCATTGGGGATGGTGCTTCTTTTTATTGCGCTTTTAATTATATTGTTTTTTATGGGAGGAAAACATGAATCACATTTACAAAGTCATTTGGAGTCGAGTGAAGAACAGTTATGTCGTCGTTTCAGAAATTGCGGGCACAGCGAGAAAAAGCGGGAGGGTGAGAGTCTCTAAAAACACGCTGGCAGCAGTTTTGGCGGCTTTTTTATTGACAGGGATTTCTGTAAGCCCTGTATCTGCGGTGCTTGACGGGGTCAATACGTTTGTAGAACCGGGGAATCAGAATATTAAAATCGGGAATGATATTGATTTAAGAAATAACAGTACGAAAAACGGTGCCATTGCGATAGGCGATCACGCCCAGATTGATGATTATGTTATGCAGGAAGGCAGTATTGCCATCGGCAAAAATGCTTTTGTGGAAAACATGTACGGGAGGCAGGAAAAGAACTTTAAATTCGGACAGTCAAACGAAAAGAAATGGGCAAGCAGTGTAGCAATCGGACAGAATAGTTATGCGCGATCCGGCAGTGTCATGATTGGCGATCATAAATATATAGGGAAACTTGGGGATGTGGAAGTTGACGGTTCGGATGTGCAGAAAGTCAAGTCGAGAAATGTAAATATCAATGCTACGATCGTCGGTGCAAACAGCTACAACCAGGGGGCATTTTCTTCTGTGACAGGGACATACTCCATTATTTCCGGAAAATATAACGGCAGCAACTGGTCTTCCTATGCCGGACAGAATTTTGGCGCCACCATTACCGGTTCTCTCAACAGCATTGAATCGGCAACTTCGTCATCCGTGTATTCCGGAGTGGCGAACAGCATCGTCGGTACAGCGAACAGAACGGCTAATTCTAACGGTTCCCTCATCTTCGGCGCAGGAAATGAAATTACTAATTCCATTTCTTCTATTTCTGCTCCATCTACTGGGGGAGATTCTGCACAGGCGCTGCAGAAGTCATTGATGACAGCAGTAAAAAATTCTAATAGCGGCGGTGCCACCCTTGCCATCGGCGGAGGAAATACAGCGGATTGGACCCAGCTTTCTCAAATTATTGGTGTGAACAATACGTTGAAAGGTACATCTGGGGCTATTAGTAAGTTTAACATGATTGATGGCTACAAAAATACTGTAACCAAGGCCGAGCACGTGTCCGTGATCGGCTCTCAGAATACCGTTGAAAACAGCAAGAGCCAGACCGTCATCGGGGATAGCAATAAGATTACCAATAGAAATGCCGGTACAGTTTCCGGGCACCAGGAAGAAAGGACGAAGAATGTGTCCGACCTTGTCATCGGCAAAGGGAATGATATTTCCGGCAACGGTACCTATATGACAGGGCATGAGAGCCTGACTGTCATCGGGAATAATAATAAAGCGGTTAATCCCACCTCGTCTATCGTGATCGGGGATAATCAGAAGTTATCAGCGATTAAAGAATCTGTTGTTATCGGTTCCATGACACCGGAAGAAAAGGCCGATCCCGATATCCAGCAGAAACATGCCAGTGTCGTTGTCGGGTATCATGCCCAGAGCGGGACCAGAGACGGCGGCGGAATGAATGTGGCTCTTGGCCATGGCGCAAAAGCTTATGGCTGGCAGGAGACCGTGACAGGGATCAAATCCATTGTGGAGGCAGGCTCCGGCTATGACGGTTATCTGGCTTCTGTCTATGGCGGTCTTAATACCGTAGCGTCAAATAAGGCGGACCAGAATGATGGGATGGCAAACACCGTCGTCGGTACCCTGAACAAAACAGAAGGCGCCAATGGGGCACTTGTTTTCGGCGCGGGCAATAGCGTTACACATTCTTTCGGGACGGCACCGACCGATGAAGATGGAAACAGTATGAATGAGCATTGGAGCGATGCTATAATTGGAGGACAGCAGTATGCTATGGGAGAAGGACCGCTGGGTCATGACGAGATCAGGAAAGCGATGGGGCTGGCCATGTCGACCGGCGGCGGCTCTGTGGTGACCATGGGGAACGGAAATACTTCAGATTATGCTGTCCATTCCCAGATCATCGGTTCCGGAAATATCCTTACCGGTACAGCAAATACACCCAGCATCAATAACACGATCAACGGATATGGAAATACAGGCAGGAATGTGGAACGTATGTCTATGATGGGGACCGGGAATAATATATCCGGCAGTACGGCCGATGTCGTGATCGGGGATTATCACCATATGGACGGCGGCAAAAACAATGTAATCCTTGGATCCATGGCGACGGAAAAGAAGACTGTAGAGAAAACGTATACGATGAAAGATGCTTCGGGCAATGTTATTCTTGAAAAGAAATATAAGGTGACGGAAAATGTACCGATTAAATCGCATACGGCGAACATAAGCAATGCGGTGATGCTCGGCTACAATACGGATGTGGAAAAAGACGGCGGTGTAGCGCTCGGCGCGGATTCCGTCGCCTCTGTTGATAAGGGAGCTGCCGGTTACGATCCATCGACCGATATGGCTTCTGCGGATACGTCAGCAACATGGAAAGCGACGGCCGCCGCTGTTTCTGTCGGTAAAGCGGCAACTCCGACCAGTGCGGCAGTGACCCGCCAGATTACAAACGTAGCAGCCGGCACGCAGGATACTGATGCCGTCAATGTGGCACAGCTGAAAAAGGTACAGGCAGCTGCCGGTGCCTCGAAAGTGCATTATTACAGCGCCAAGTCTACAAAAACGGGAGCCGGCAGCAACTATGACAATGACGGCGCCGAGGCGGAAGACAGCATCGTGCTCGGTATTTCCTCTTCTTCGAAAGGGGTGAACAGCACCGTTCTTGGCAATAATAACAAACTGACCGGAGTGAAAAACGGAAGAAACAATAGTATCGTCGCCGGCCAGAATCTGGAAGTGGAAGGCGCTCATAATGCCGTATTCGGCACGGATTATAACAATTATGACCATAAGCTGACAAAAGTCTTCGGGGAGGAGAATACGGTCATCGGCTTGGGGAACCTGGTTGGCTATACGGCAGAAAAAGATCCGAGCGATCCGACAAAATGGATTTACACCAAGAACTCCAGCGGCAGTGATCAGAACGTGGCTGTCGGTATGACAAATACGGCAAACGGCGGTAGTGTCGTGGTAGGCACCAGTTCCGAAGCGGAAAATCTGGGGGTCTCTTTCGGTCATGGGAATAAAGTCATCGGCTCGAATAGCGGCGGCGGACAGAGAGGTCTTGCCCTGGGGAATTATCTGACAGTCAAGGGCGAAGAAGCGGTAGCTGTAGGTACAAATGCTTCCGCGACCGCGGACTGGGCCATTGCCATGGGCAAGAATAGTAAAGCGGAGAAAGAAACTGCTATGGCTTTTGGTTATGATTCTCATGCGAAGGCAAATCATGGAGTTGCACTTGGCGCATGGAGTGTAGCAGACACGGCAGCAGGTGTGAGCGGTTATGATCCATCTACCCAGGCGGCTTCCACAGATACGTCTGCTGCCTGGAAATCAACTCTTGGTGCCGTTTCTGTAGGGGACAAGACGGAAGGTTATACACGCCAGATTACGAACGTAGCTGCCGGTACACAGGACACCGATGCGGTCAACGTGGCACAGCTGAAGAAAGCGGTAGCCGGAGCAGCGGATGGCAATGATACACTGGTAAGTGGTAGCAATGGGCTGTCCCTTAGCGGTAAAACCCTGTCCATGAGTGTAAAAGACACGGCCGGAAATGAAGTAAAAGGCAGTGTAGACCTGTCAGCCATCGCGGGGCAGATTGATACCAATACGACCTACACCATGAGCGGCACACAAAACGCGGATAACACCACCACCATTACGTTAAAGGGCAGTGACGGAAAAGAAAACAAAGTCACCGTAGCTACGAAAGACACAAGAAACACCGTGAAAGCCGGTGAAAATGTGACACTTGACACAGCTGCCAACACGTTTGGCGGAACGGAATACACGGTCAACGTGAAAGCCGATGGAAAAGTGGAAAACGGAAACACAAAGATTGTCAGCGGAAATACGGTGTACCACGAAACCCATGTGAAGAATGACGGCAACTATGTGAAGAAAGAGAACAGTGCCGGAGACAACCTGACCATACTGGACAAACAGGTCGGCAAGAATACAACCAATATTACCAACCTGGGAAATACCATCAACAATCTGAACGGAAAGCTGGGCACCCTGGACAACCGGATCAGTAAAGTAGGAGCAGGGGCGGCAGCACTGGCGGCCCTCCATCCGCTGGACTTCGACCCCCATGACAAGTGGGATATTGCGGCAGGCTTCGGCAATTACCGTAACGCCAGCGCTGCGGCGGTAGGCCTCTTCTATCGGCCGAACGAAAGAACGATGATGAGTCTCGGCTGGACCATGGGTGATGACAGGAACATGCTCAATGCAGGGATTTCTGTGAAGCTGGGACGCGGTGACGTTTATACCCGTTACTCCAAAGTGGAAATGGCGAACCAGATTAAGGACTTGAAAGAGAAAAATGACAAGATGCAGGCGGAAAATAAAGAGATGAGATCGGAGCTGGATGAATTGAAGGCCCAGGTAGCAGCTCTCGCTGCCAAGAAGTAGGGAACTTCCAAAAAGAAAAGAGCAGGCACTGCTGGTGGTGCCTGCTCTTTTTTTCGGTAAAAGTGGAACTCCTGGCAGTGTGTTTGCCAGAACCGTGCGAAAAATCTGTACTCGTGGTGGGGAAAGCGGTAAGGAGATAAAAGCTATCAGCTGTGAGCTGCCAGCTATAAGCTGTTAGCTGTGAGTTAA
>ENA-OZGD01000564-OZGD01000564.1-human-gut-metagenome-genome-assembly--contig:-NODE-564-length-15910-cov-11.015453_pt1 | contig 15910 bp, 16 predicted proteins | sample MGYA00244653_ERZ653652 | MGnify/ENA primary metagenome ERZ653652 (study PRJEB26926, sample SAMN06164983) | human gut metagenome | biome: ENVO:00009003; feature: ENVO:2100002; material: ENVO:00002003... | reverse complement strand
GAGCGTCCGGTTCATACCCGGGAGGTTGAGAGTTCGAGTCTCTCCCTCGCTACTTGTTAAGACTTGCAGTTGTTGCAGGTCTTTTTGTTATAAATAGTTACGAAACAGAAAGGGATAAGCATGATAAGACCTAAAATAGGACTTGACTGGGATGATGTGACAGCCCCATTCAACAGCATAGCCATAGATATGGCAAACAAAAAATATAATATCACCCCACCGCTTGAATTGGAGGATATAGATTCCTGGGAGAATACCGGCAGAGCCTCTGTCATAAAGGAATTTTACCGGGATAATACACTTTACGAGAGGCAGAAGCCTACAGAAGAGACAAAGCGGATGATAAGAAAGCTTATGGATATTGGAGAGGTCTATTTTATCACTGCGGTGGCACCGGGCTTCATGGGAGTGAGAGCGAGTCAGATAATGGAGGCATTTCCTGATTTCCCGACAGAAAATATCATACTTGGCAATGCAAAAAATCTCGTGCAGTTTGATATTATTTTAGATGATGCCATACACAATGTGCTTGAGACACCGGCCACATATCCCGTGCTCATGCGAAAGCCGTGGAATTCAAAAATGACAGGACTGTTATCGGTCAATAATATCACAGAGTTTGTATATCTCGTGGAGCAGATAATAAATGCGTCATTATATAGAAATAAAAATATAAAGAATCCGTCAGTTGTGGCGCTTGTCGGACCATCAGGCTCAGGAAAGACAGCGCTCTCAGACAGCCTGTGCGCCATGGAGCAGTTTGAGAATCCGAAAACATACTGTACCAAGCCCGGAGATAAGCACAGGTACCTGACGGAGGAGGAGTTCAATGCACAGGATTTCTTTGAAAAGACAAGGTACGCAGGAATACAGTATGGCACCAAAATGGAGGATATAGAGGCGGTGCTTGCAAAAGGGCATTTTGTCGTGATGCCGCTTGACATGTGTGGTGCCATTGCCATGAAGCGTCATTTTCCTACTGTAATAGTGTATGTGGCACGTGATAAGGAGCTTTTAATCCGGGATATCATAGAGCAGGATTACTCAATAGAAGAAAAGACACTTCGTATTCTCTCCATAGATGCAGAGAAACGCAACCGCCAGATATGTGACTATGCAGTAAATAACATGGATGTTGGTGCAGCTACTAGAGAGCTTTCTGATGTTTTGGAAAACAATTGCTTATAAAATATATTTATAGCAAGCTCTTAGTTATAAGTATTAACACTTTTCCTAGAAAGATGATATGATATGATTAGTTCAAGGGAACAGCATCCCGGAATTAAAATTAAAAACAAATAACATTAACATATCATTAATAGGAGGATATTAATATGAGCAAGAAACATTATGCAGACAGAAATTTAAAATTTGAGACATTACAGTTACATGTAGGACAGGAAACACCTGATCCGGTTACAGATGCGAGAGCAGTTCCAATCTACCTTACTTCATCATATGTGTTCCATAACAGTGAGCATGCTGCAGACAGATTCGGACTCAGAGATGCAGGAAATATCTACGGCAGACTGACAAACCCTACAGAGGATGTATTCGAGAGAAGAATTGCAGCACTCGAGGGTGGCGTGGCAGCACTTGCTGTTGGTTCCGGAGCAGCGGCACTCACATATGCTTTCCAGGCAGTAGCACACGCAGGTGACCATATCGTTGCAGCAAAGAATATCTACGGCGGTACATACAATCTCTTGGCACACACACTTCCTGATTACGGAATTGAGGCTACATTCGTAGATCCATTCGATTATGATGGAATCAAGGCTGTCATCAAAGAGAATACAAAAGCTATTGAAATAGAGACACTCGGAAATCCAAACTCAGAGGTGGTAGATATCGAAAAAATTGCAAATATCGCTCATGAGGCAGGAATCCCACTTATCGTAGATAATACCTTTGCTACACCATATCTTGTCCGTCCGATTGAGTACGGTGCTGATATCGTGGTTCACTCAGCAACAAAGTTCATCGGTGGACACGGAACAACAATTGGTGGAGTTATAATTGACAGCGGTAAATTCGACTGGACACAGAATGATAAATGGCCATGGCTTGTAGAGCCAAACGTATCATACCACGGAGTAAGCTTTGCAAAGGATTGCGCACCGGCAGCATTTGCGACATATGTCAGGGCAATTTTACTTCGTGATACAGGAGCAACAATTTCACCTGTTCATTCATTTATCTTCCTGCAGGGACTTGAGACACTTTCGCTTCGTGTGGAGCGTCATGTTGAGAATGCACTCAAGGTAGTTCAGTACTTAAAGGATCAGCCACTCGTAGAGAAGGTTAATCATCCATCTATTTCAGAGGATAAAGAGCAGCAGGAGCTTTACAAGAAATACTTCCCTAACGGAGGCGGCTCTATATTTACATTCGAGATTAAGGGTGGAGCAAAGGAAGCACAGAAATTTATTGACAACCTTGAGCTTTTCTCACTGCTTGCAAACGTAGCTGATGTTAAGTCACTTGCTATACATCCGGCTTCTACCACACACTCAGAGTGCAATGAAGCAGAGCTCTTAGATCAGGGCATCAAGCCAAACACAATCCGTCTTTCAATCGGAACTGAGAATGTGGATGATATAATTGAGGATCTTGATGAGGCATTTAAGGCACTTGAAGAGTAAACGGTTTTTCATGATAAATACTCCTTAAACGAATAAATAGTGATCATTATAAAAGGAATCGGAAAATATTAATCCGGTTCCTTTTATTGTGCCATGAAATATCATGGATTGGATTTTTTCGCGAACATCTTGACAACCTTTTAACAATTATTGATATTCGAGAAAAATAAGTATATTATAGTCAGTGGTGTGAAACCAGATATAGTTTTAAATAATAAATAATATACATAAAGGAGACATTATCATGTTTGGATTTGGTCAGTTAATCGAAATATTAAAGAAAGACCCAAAGAAAATCGTATTCACAGAGGGAGAGGATCCACGTATCCTTGAGGCAGCTTCGCGTTTACTTGCAAGCAACTTCTTACATCCTATCCTTGTCGGAGATCCTGAGAAGATTAGTGCAAGCGCTGAGAAGAGCGGTTTCAATATCCGTGGAGCAGAGATTATAGATCCTATGAACTTTGACCGTATGGATGAGATGGTTGAATTATTCTGCGAGCTTCGTAAGAGCAAGGGTGTTACACCGGAGCAGGCTAAGGGAATTCTTTCATCAGCTAACTACTTTGGAACAATGCTTGTAAAGATGGGTATCGCAGACTCACTTCTCGGAGGAGCTACATACTCAACAGCAGATACAGTTCGTCCGGCATTACAGCTTATCAAGACAAAGCCTGGCAACACAATCGTATCTTCATGCTTTATCCTTGTTCGTCCATCTGCAACAGGTGAGAATGAGGTGCTTGCAATGAGCGACTGTGCTATAAACATCCATCCTACAGAGGACGAGCTTGTTGAAATCGCAGGAGAATCAGCAGAGTGTGCTAAGATCTTCGGTATCGATCCAAAGGTTGCATTCTTAAGCTACTCAACACTTGGCTCAGGAAAGGGCGAGGATGTTGACAAGATGAGAAACGCAGCTCACAAGGCAAGAGAGAAATATCCAAATCTTCCAATCGAGGGAGAAATCCAGTTTGACGCAGCAGTTGCACCACGTGTAGCCCGCACAAAGTGCCCACAGTCTGAGGTTGCGGGTCATGCAAATACATTTATCTTCCCTGACATCAACGCAGGAAATATCGGATACAAGATTGCACAGAGACTTGGTAATTTCGAAGCATACGGCCCAATCCTTCTTGGACTCAATGCTCCAATCAATGACCTTTCTCGTGGATGTAATGCAGGAGAGGTTTACTCAATGGCTATCATCACTGCAGCACTTGCATAAGCATTTAATGGACTATTTCCATTTTAATAAAGACCGCTCCGGTTTGTCCGGGGCGGTCTTTTATTTGAAAATAGCTTAAAATAATATCTTGGCGCAACAGGAGAAATAAGGTATACTATATTTAAAAAACCAAAATACAGAGCAATGACAGTTGGCAATAACATGAGGTATTGTATCTGATAGAAAGAGAGACGATATATGAGAGTAGGAATGGGCTATGATGTGCACAAGCTTGTTGAGGGCAGAGATTTGATTTTAGGAGGAGTGAAGGTTCCGCATACACTCGGGCTTTTAGGTCATTCGGATGCCGATGTACTGTTGCATGCGATAATGGATGCACTCTTGGGTGCAGCGGCACTTGGAGATATCGGAAAGCATTTCCCGGATACAGACCCGGCATATGAGGGTATTTCGAGTCTTAAGCTTTTAGAGCATGTGAGAGACCTCATTGCAAAAAAAGGCTATGTGATAGAAAACATAGATGCGACAGTAATTGCACAAAAGCCGAAGCTTCGTCCGTATATTGAGCAGATGGAGCAGAATGTGGCTGATACGCTGCAAATCGCAAAGGAGCAGGTAAATATAAAGGCGACGACCGAGGAGTGGCTTGGTTTTACAGGCCGCGAGGAGGGGATTGCATCACAGGCAATCTGCTCACTTACAGGTCTCTATGAAGCAAGTATGCAGGTCGGAGGCGGATGCAGCGGCTGCGGAGGCTGTCAGGCCGATTGATTTGAATATATAGGGAAAACATGCTAAAATAAAAAGATAGTTATAAATCATCCAAAAGGAGATATAAATAATGGAGAACAATTTCAAGTTTTACAATACACTCACAAGACAGATTGATACTGTTGTTCCGCGTGTTGACGGCAAAATCGGCATGTATACATGTGGACCTACAGTTTACCATTTTGCACATATCGGAAATATCCGCTCATACATCATGGAGGATGTGCTTGAGAAGGCACTTCGCTATGTGGGCTATGATGTAAAGCGTGTCATGAATATCACTGATGTGGGACATCTCTCAAGCGACGGAGATACCGGAGAGGACAAGATGTTAAAGGGCGCAAAGCGTGAGCATAAGAGCGTCATGGAGGTGGCAAAGGAGTACACGGACGCCTTTTTCAAGGATTTCACGGCTGTACACAACAGGATGCCTGATGTCGTAGAGCCTGCAACCAACTGTATTCCGGAGTTTATCCATATGGTGGAGGTACTTATCGAGAAGGGCTATGCCTATTTTGCCGGAGGCAATGTATATTTCGATACATCAAAGCTTGATGATTATTTTGTGTTCTCTTCAGCAGTAGAGAAGGAACAGCTTCAGGTTGGAGTGCGAGATGATGTCGAGGAGGATGTAAACAAGAAGAATAAAAATGATTTCGTACTCTGGTTTACACAGTCTAAGTTTGAGGACCAGGCTCTTAAATGGGACAGCCCATGGGGCGTCGGATATCCGGGCTGGCATATAGAGTGCTCATGCATCAGCATGAAGCATCTCGGAGAGTATGTGGATATCCACTGTGGCGGTGTGGACAATATTTTCCCACATCACACCAATGAGATTGCACAGTCAGAGAGCTATCTGGGACACGACTGGTGCAAGTACTGGTTCCATGTCAATCACTTGAATGACAGAGCCGGCAAGATGAGCAAGTCGAAGGGTGCAATCCTCACAGTTTCGGTGCTTCAGGAGAAGGGCTACAATCCGCTTGCCTACAGATTCTTCTGCTTACAGTCACACTACAGAAAGCCTCTTGAGTTTTCGTTTGATGCGCTCGACAATGCAGTTGCGGCATACAATAAGATTGCAAAGCGTGTGGCAGAGCTTAAGGATGAGGGTGATATTGATGAGACAGCTTTTGCTGACTTTAAGAAGAAATTTACTGATGCAGTTTCAAATGATCTGAATACATCAATGGCTATAACCATAGTGTATGATGTGCTTAAGGCTGATATCTCAGACAGGACTAAGCTTGCACTTATCGATGACTTTGAGCAGGTACTTGATCTGGGACTTAGGGAATCAGGAAAGGTCTTACTTGAGGCATCGTCATCTGTAGATAGTGAGCTTGAGGCATTTATCAATGATAAAATTGCAGAGCGTGCAGCCGCTAAAAAGGCAAAGGATTTTGCGACAGCCGATGCCATAAGAGATGAGCTTCTGGCAAAGGGGGTTGCCATAAAGGATACCAGAGAGGGAGTAAAATGGGAGCTTGTATAGTATGAAGATAGACTCATATATTAAGGAACAGTTTGGAATAAAGGATGTTGATATAAGGACATACTCGCCGCTTACACTTGCATATATCGGTGATGGCATATTTGATATTGTCATCCGCTCAGTTGTGGTGGGAAAAGGCAATACAAAGGCAAATCTGCTTCATAAGCACACAAGTAATATAGTAAAGGCACATACGCAGGCTCTCATGATAGAGGCACTTTTACCTCATCTGACAGAGGAGGAGAGTGATGTGTATCACAGGGGGCGCAATGCCAAGTCACCTTCCATGGCAAAAAACGCTACAATGGCTGATTACAGGAAAGCTACAGGGCTTGAGGCGGTCATGGGCTATCTTTATCTGAAGGATGATTTTGAGAGGGTTGTTTCACTCACTAAGCTTGGAGTGGAGCTTTTAGGAATTGAAATATAGCACAAAATAAGAGGAAAATATGGATAACAACAATAAAGAAAAATTTCATGAGAATTATATAGAGGGCAGAAATGCTGTGCTAGAGGCTTTCCGTTCAGGAAAGACAATAGACAAGCTTTTTGTGCTTGACGGCTGTCAGGACGGACCAATAAAGTCAATCACAAGAGAGGCCAGAAAGCATGATGCAATCATAAACTATGTTGCAAAGGAAAGACTTGATCAGATGTCTGAGACAGGCAAGCATCAGGGTGTCATTGCAGTTTCAGCAGCATATGAGTATGCCGAGGTTTCGGACATACTGGAAAATGCCGAAAGAAAGGGCGAGCCGCCTTTTATCATCATACTTGACGGTATAGAAGATCCACACAATCTTGGTGCAATAATCCGTACCGCAAATCAGGCGGGTGCACATGGCATCATCATACCAAAAAGGCGTGCAGTGGGACTTACTCCTACAGTGGCAAAGACGTCTGCAGGTGCGATAAACTATACACCTGTTGCCAAGGTTACCAATATCTCAAATACTATAAAGGAGCTTAAGGAAAAGGGCATGTGGTTTGTATGTGCTGATATGGGTGGCACTACCATGTATGACTTAAACCTCACAGGTCCTATAGGTCTTGTAATAGGCAATGAGGGTGACGGAGTCAGCAAGCTTGTAAAGGAAAACTGTGATATGACAGCTTCTATTCCTATGGTGGGCGATATTGACTCACTGAATGCATCGGTTGCGACAGGCGTGCTTGCATATGAGATAGTCAGACAGAGACTTAAGAGTGGAAAGTAGATTACATGTCGCGGGATGAGTGGTGTGTATTATGAATTGTATATTTATAGAATAGGAAGCATATAGTGGAAGATTACAGCGCATATACGGATGAAGAGCTTATTATGAGGATTCATAATGACAAAAATGACCATGGTGACAACAATGAAATCATGGACTATATATTGGAAAAGTATAAGCCGCTTGTGCGTAAAAAGACAAATGCACTCTACCTGATAGGCGGTGAGAATGATGACCTTATTCAGGAGGGCATGATAGGCCTGTTTAAAGCGGTCAGAGACTATAAGAGCGACAAGGAAGCATCTTTCTACAGCTTTGCACAGCTATGCATCACAAGGCAGCTTAGCTCGGCGCTTGAGGCTTCAAACCGAAAGAAACATATGCCGCTTAACACATATATATCCTTTTCGCAGAGTGACAGTGATGGGACAGAGTTTGAAGAAATACTGCAAGATGATATTGCAAGTCCTGAGCAGCTTCTCATAGAGAAGGAAAAATTTAAGGAATTTAAGGAACAATTGTGGAATAAACTGAGTAATATGGAGAAAAAAGTGCTACAATTGTATCTGGAAGGAAATAATTATACATCGATAGCGCGTATGCTTGGAAAATCAGACAAATCAATTGACAATGCACTATCCCGTATCAGACAAAAGCTAAAAAGAAAGTAGGTGAAGCTTGTTATGGAGTTTTCAAGAATAGGTGAACACACTATAAAATGTGTTATTTCAGAAGAAGAAATATATGATCTGGGATATACAATGGATGAAATTATGAGCAATGGCGAGCGCACCCAGGAATTCATGAACCAGATATTTGACATGGCTTCAGAAGAGTTTGGAACTGATTTTAATTCGGGAATCAAGACTGTGAGAGCAGATTTTTTGGCGGATCACACACTTTCTCTGACATTTTCTGAACATCCTGCTACTGAGGGCATGATGGAGCATCTTAAAGATATCGTTAATGGACTGCTTAATTCGTTGCCGGCTGAGACTGCAGAGAATGAGAAAAATAAAAAAGGCAGGACAACTGCAAAAAAGCAGGATATGGTGTCGGTTGTAATGTTCATTTTTGAAAAATTTGATGTGGCTGTCAGATTTGCAAAGATGATTAAAGGACTGCCAATGCCATTCTCGCAGCTTTTTAAGTTTGAGGGAGAGTACTTTATGAGCATGGATTTATCGGGATATGATGAGCATGAGCTTGAAAAGATGTCTGTCATAGCAGATGAGTATGCAGATGATATCATTGCAGGGGCTGACAAAAGGGCTTTTCTTATGGAGCATGCAAAGGTTATTCTTGATGACAAGGCTATTGAGAGTCTTGCGCAGCTGTGAATGTACTGAACAGTTACAAAAATATAATAAAAACAAGGTCTGTCAGCTATACTGACAGACCTTGTTTTGTATGTAAATATTATCCAAGTACTTTTCTGATTGACTCGATAACACGGTCAGCCTGAAATGGCTTAACGATGAAATCCTTGGCACCTGACTGGATAGCGTCAATAACCATAGACTGCTGTCCCATAGCAGAGCACATAACGCATGTAGCATTTGGGTCAGCTGCTTTAATTTCCTTTAAAGCCTGGATGCCATCCTTATTTGGCATAGTGATGTCAAGTGTTACAAGATCAGGCTTGAGCTCATTGTACTTTGCAACTGCCTCATTTCCGTCAGCAGCCTCGCCTGCAATCTCGAATCCACCCTTTGTAAGGATATCCTTCAGCATCATTCTCATAAATGCTGCATCATCAACTATTAAAATTCTAGCCATGTTGTTAAACCTCCTGTTTGATAATCTGTTTTACTATGCTTATTGGATACAACTGTAAGAGATCACTGTCTATTAAATCTCCAACAGTCAGCCTGAATGTCACCTTGACAATATCTGTTCCGTTACACAACTCGTCCGGTATATCAAAGGTCTTCTGATAACTTGAATTGATAAGCGGAAAACCTATGTCGGTTGGCTCGTTTAAGAGCGAAGACATTGATGTAGCTATTGTACCACACATCTGGTTCATAGCCTCCGATATGGCGGAAAGTGTGATTTCATCAAGTGTCATATCAGAAACATTACTTCCGTTGCCTCCCATCATGAGATTGGCAATAACCAATGCATCATTTAATTTTATAATAAGTAGGTTGGTTCCGTCAAGTCCTTTTGTGTAAGGAACCTTAATTAAAATTCGATCATCATGATCGAGAGCATCCTCTTTTTTCAAAACCTCTACAATCGGAGTCGTAATATTTGTCGGTTTTTGTAGAATCATGCTCAGTGTTGTGGCTGCATTGCCTATGCAGATATTGGCTACTTCGCCTATGATATCGGCATTTTCCCGAGATATATTTTGCATTATTTTATCCTCCATATGACTGTGGTACCTATTTCCTAACATATATTATATCAGAGTTTTTAAAAATATCAAAGGAAATGTTTAATTTTTTTGAATTTATGTTAAAATAGTTTCAAAAGGAGATTACAATATGGGTGAAACAGAATATTCAGAAGCATTAAAGCTGGGAAAAAAAGAATACAGGGCAAGGATAGCTAAAGGACAGTTTCCTTATCTGCCAGTGCTTGATGAAATCTTATCAGAGGCAGATATTCAGACAGAGCAGAATATGGGGCTGGTTCATGTGCCTTTGGATTTCGTTGTAGGAACAAGCACCATGGGAAGGACATATTCATTTGCGGCAAATTTTATGCCGATATTGGACTGGGAAACCGAATTTGCAGTGAAGTGGTCTAATCTGTCAGATGCACAGATGAATGAGGGAATCAGAGATCCAATCAAGGCATTTGAGTACATGAACAGGTATTATGTGCTTGAGGGCAATAAGAGGGTCAGTGTACTCAAGTACTTCAACGCCGTTTCGATTCCTGCAATTGTGACCAGAAAGATTCCAAAGCTGTCGGATGATTATGATGTGAGGCTTTATTATGAGTATATGAAGTTCAATGAAATCACGGGGCTTTGCTCGGTGGAGTTTACGAAGCTGGGCAATGCTGATAAGCTTCTTTCGCTTGTTGGAAAAGAGGGCAGATGGGATGATGAGACCAAGGAAAAATTTGCCAAGGTAATGTTTGATTTTTCAAAGGTCTATAATTTCCGCGGTGGTGACAGGCTGGACATTAAGCTGGGTGATGCTATTACAGTATTTATGGAGGTCTTTGGCATGGATGCCATGCTTGAGATGTCTGAGAATGATTACAACAAAAACGTCATCAATACATGGAAGGAGTTTGCAGCAGAAGGGGAAAAGCACAAGATAAATCTGGTGCTGGATCCGAAAAAGGTGCAGACCAAAAAGAGTCTGCTCAATTATCTGATTCCTCAGACACCGAAGAAGCTTAAGGTGGTATTTTTGTATCCGAGAGAGCCAAAGACATCTGCATGGCTGTATTCGCATGAGCTTGGGCGTATGTATCTTGATGAAACCTTTTCAGACAAACTGGAGACAGAATATGTGGCAGGTGTGGATGAGAACAATGTGGAGCAGGTGCTTGAGGATATTATAAAGGCAGGTGCCGATATAATTTTTTGTGTGGGACCGCAGATGATGCCAAACAGCTTAAAGGTGGCTGTTGAGCATCCGGAGGTTTATATACTCAACTGTTCGCTGAATGCGCCTCATCCTTATATCAGAACATACTATGGACGTATGTATGAGGCAAAGTTTCTCGCAGGAATGATAGCAGGAGCTGTCACAGACAATGAAAGGGTTGCATATATTGCAGACTACCCGATATATGGCATGATTGCCAATATCAACGCGTTTGCTCTGGGAGTTGCAAGTGTGAATCCAAGGGCAAAGGTATATCTGGCATGGTCAAAGACAAAGGATTATGACAGGAATAAATTCCTTACAGAAAATGACCTGCATTATGTGTCGGATCAGGATATTATCACTCCGAATGACGCGTCCAGATATTTTGGTCTGTACAAGCTGCAGGATGGACAGGCATTAAACCTTGCCATGCCTATATGGAACTGGGGAGTGTTTTATGAGAAACTTTTGCAGAGCGTACTGGCAGGCTCCTACAAGGCTGAAGGACAGGAGCAGGTTAAGGCACTTAATTACTGGTGGGGCATGTCTGCAGGTGTTATTGACCTGATTTGTTCAAAGCATGTACCTTATGGAGTAAAGAGGCTTGCGGATCATTTAAAGAGCGATATCACAAAGGGCGAGGTTGTACCTTTCTTTGGACAGATATATGACCAGAAGGGAGAGCTTAAAAACAAAGGTGAGCACGAGATGAAACCGTCTGATATCATGAAAATGGACTGGCTTGTAGATAATGTTGTAGGTAGTATTCCGCCTATGAGTGAGTTTGTTGACAATGCAAAGATGGTGGTTGAACTAAAGGGTGTAGAGGAAAATAAACTGTAATGAAGATACTATTCTTAGCTGATGAAGAGTCGAAAATGTACTGGGAATACTTTAAGAAAGAGGATTTTAAAGGAATTGATATTATTGTATCATGTGGAGACTTAAACCCGAGCTATCTGTCCTTTCTGACAACGATGGTTGGAGTCCCTCTTTTGTATGTGCATGGCAATCACGATGACAAATACAATGTAAAGCCGCCGGAAGGCTGCATATGCATTGAGGATGAGATTTACGAATATGAGGGTGTACGGTTTCTTGGCCTGGGAGGCTCAAACCGTTATAAACCGGGAGAAAATCAGTATACTCAGAAGGAGATGACAAAGCGTGTTAAGAAGCTGTGGTGGAAGCTTAAACGTAAAAACGGCTTTGATGTGCTTGTCACCCATTCGCCGGCAAAGGGACTGCATGATGGTGAGGATACATGTCATACAGGCTTTGATGTGTTTAACAGGCTTATTGAGCAGTATAAGCCAAGGTATTTTGTGCATGGACATGTTCATATGAGTTACGGCAGGCAGTTTGTCAGGCTTGACAAGGTGGGAGAAACTACTGTTATCAATGCATACGAGAAATATATTGTTGAAATATAGAATATTTCTGCCGGATTAAGAGTTTGTTTGTAGATATTTACCAAATTTAAGAAAATATTTATCACATGGCTATATTTAGGACACAATTAAGTGTTACTATAATATCATCAAAAGGAGCTGTTGTATTTCAACTATGTGTTGGGGTACACTCAGTTCCGACTAAAAATTATTCATGTGCACAGAATTGACGTCGCATATGCTTTTCCTCATATACATTGAATGCCACAGGCTTTATGTCTGTGGCATTCAATATATAAAATAACTATTTCTTTAAATAAGCTGATGACGGGAATTGAACCCGTGACCCCTTCCTTACCAAGGAAGTGCTCTACCTCTGAGCCACATCAGCAACTATCAACTTGCTAAGTTTACTATATACATCAGCATTTGTCAAGCCACTTTGAATTAAAATATAATTTTATGTGAGTCAGAATACAATTTATTATGAATTATAGTATGCCATAACCTTTGCTACATAGTTCTGAGTTTCTTTAAATGGCGGAATGCCGCCATATTTGGCTACGTTGCCGGAGCCTGCATTGTAGGCAGCTAAGGCCAGTGATTTGTCACCATTATACTGGGTGAGCTTTTCACTTATGTACCTGGCGCCACCCATGATATTCTGGTATGGGTCGTAGGCGTTTGTGACACCAAGTGAGGCAGCGGTCTGTGGCATGAGCTGCATGATACCCATGGCACCTGAACGGCTGGTGCACTCTGTGGAGAAGTCAGACTCGCACTTGGCGATAGCCTTAAGGAATTTGGCATCCACACCGTATTTTGAGGCAGCCTCATTAAAAATTGCATCAAGATCGGCAGAGCATGACAAACCGGAAGCTTCGAGTTTTACGGAGCTGCTGCTAATTCCTGAGGCTCCGGAAGCTGCTGCATTATATGTATTTGTATCTGAGCTGATGCCGGCTGGAGAACCGGAATAAGCAGCTGTATTATTAACTGCGGCAGAAGGAGAAACTGTATTACGGCAAAGCTCGATATTTATACCATTTTGATCAAAGAACCTCTGTACAAGCGACATATCAACTGAGCCACCGTTACTTTGGGCAATCAGTCTGTCAATGGCAACAGCAGCTTCAGCCATTTTTGCATCGTCAAGCACCTGATCAAAATCAGCACCGGTGCTATTGACAGCGGAGCTGCTATTGGAAGGAATGTTATCACCGGTTACAGCAGCCTGACCGGTAGTTATATTATTTTTTGGTGTATTATCAATATACTGAAGTACTTTAATGTTCATTTTCCTGTTTCCCTTTATATCTTAATTTAAATAGTTATATCAGTTTTGAATAGTTATATCAACTATACTTAAAAAAGTAAAGACATTTACCTAATGAGAAATTATACCATAAAAATTCTTGAAAATATACCCATTTTGTTGTAGCATATATTTTAGTACACTTTACTATGTAAAAGTTAGGAGATAAACATGAAAAAGACACCATTTGTGACAAAACAACAGGTAGAGGAGATTGTTAAACAATTTCCTACACCATTTCATTTATATGACGAGGCTGGCATCCGTGCCAACGCGCAGGCTGTAAAGGATGCATTTGCATGGAATCCGGGTTTTAGAGAGTATTTTGCTGTAAAGGCTACCCCAAACCCATATCTGCTCAAGATTTTAAAGGATTATGACATGGGCTGTGACTGCTCATCATACACAGAGCTTATGCTTGCAAAGTCATGCGGCTTCGACGGAGAGCATATCATGTTTTCATCAAATGATACACCGGCAGAGGAATTTGCATATGCAGACAAGCTTGGTGCTATCATCAATCTCGATGATTTCACACATATTGATTTTTTGGAGGAAACAATCGGACATATTCCGGAGACAATAAGCTGCAGATATAATCCGGGTGGAGTGTTCACACTGTCAAACGGTATTATGGACAATCCGGGAGACTCCAAGTATGGAATGACAAAAGAACAGCTTTTTGAGGCATTCAAAATTCTTAAGTCAAAAGGCGCTAAATACTTTGGCGTGCATGCATTCCTGGCAAGCAATACAGTAACCAACGAGTATTATCCACAGCTTGCAAAGGAGCTTTTTGAGCTGGTTGTTGAGCTTAAAAATGAGACCGGCTGCGATATTAGATTTGTAAATCTTTCAGGTGGAGTTGGCGTGGCTTATAAGCCGGATCAGACACCAAACGATATATCAGTTATCGGCGCCGGTGTACATAAGGTGTACGATGAGGTTTTGGTACCGGCAGGAATGGGCGATGTGGCTATTTACACAGAGATGGGACGTTTTATGATGGCTCCGTATGGCTGTCTTGTGACAAAGGCTATCCATGAGAAGCATATCTACAAGGAGTATATAGGAGTAGATGCGTGTGCGGCAAACCTTATGAGACCGGCTATTTACGGCTCATACCATCATATCACAGTGCTCGGCAAGGAGGATGCACCTTGTGACCATACATATGATGTGGTAGGCTCACTCTGTGAGAACTGTGACAAGTTTGCAATTGACAGACAGCTTCCGAAGATTGATATGGGAGACTATCTGGTAATCCATGATACAGGAGCACACGGCTTTTCAATGGGCTACAATTACAACGGACGACTTCGCTCAGCAGAGATATTGCTCGAAAGCAATGGAGAGGCAAAACTCATCAGAAGAGCAGAAACTCCGGCAGACTACTTTGCAACCTTTGACTGCTTTGATGATATTAAAATAACAGAGTAATCTGCTAGCGCACCTTGCAGAGCACGTGTCCGAATTTTATCCATTTGCTCATATCATCAACATTATCGCTGTCGACATAAAAGGTCTCACCGTAATTGTTGATTGGTGTGAGCTCACATGGGTTTTTCTGATGCAGTTTTCTGATGTATGCACGCTTGTTCTGTGCGTTGATAAAGATACCGGTATCGCCGTCGCGGATTGGGTTTCGACTGATTAGAAGTATATCGCCTTTATTATATACAGGATGTAGATGATTGCTTGTGATGCGGATTCCGATGTGAAGGGCATCACCGAAGGCTTTTCTGTAATTTGAAACATCAAGCTTTTCGACATTGTAGGAGTCCAAAATCATGCCGTCGGTCATATTGCCTGTCGGGATGAGGACGGAAATCAGATCCTCCGTATGACAGCTTTCATCCTTGTAGGCAGATAGCGCAAGCTCAGTGTCTATAATCGAGTCTATAAGTATGCGCTGGCTTTTGGAAAGCTTTTTGATGCGCTTTACAAGGTTTATTACATCATCATTGAAGCCTGTTAGTTCGCAGGAAAACCGTCCTGTCAGCTTGTATATCAGGTAAGCGGTGTAGACGTCTATACGAGAGGATTCTCCGTTTGCTATCCGCTTGTAGGTGGAGAGTGACATATCAAGTGCTTTTGCAAACTGTGCCTGGGACATACCAAGCTTTATGCGTTCGCGCTCAATATTTGTCGATATGTTATTTACTATTTCAAGTCGGTTCATTTATGAGCTAATCTCCCTTCTTTTTAAAAAAATAAACTCCAAATTTGGTCAAGTATTGACATGCGCAATACACTATAATGGTTATTGTTGAAACATAAATAAATATATAAGAAACGTCAATTACTGTCAAATTAGAATGTTTGTT
>ENA-OZGD01000486-OZGD01000486.1-human-gut-metagenome-genome-assembly--contig:-NODE-486-length-17716-cov-5.734670_pt1 | contig 17716 bp, 16 predicted proteins | sample MGYA00244653_ERZ653652 | MGnify/ENA primary metagenome ERZ653652 (study PRJEB26926, sample SAMN06164983) | human gut metagenome | biome: ENVO:00009003; feature: ENVO:2100002; material: ENVO:00002003... | reverse complement strand
TCGTCGGCAGCGTCAGATGTGTATAAGAGACAGGAAAGTAATCCATGTGTTTGTCACACGTTCTCCAAGAACTGATTCGTAGTATTCTACTCCTTTTGGTGTGCTGATTGGGCTACCTTTAACTTGACGTCCCAAATTATCAAAGTAATATTCTTTACCATCGATATTTTGGCGTCCTGTTACAGCCTTACCATCTTTGAAGTAGTACCAAACATTGTTACCAGTTGTCAAGAAACGGTTATTGAGACGCTCACCTGAATCTTTGTCATAGTAAGAAAGTGATCCGTCAGCATTCTTAACAAAGTCGCCTTTGACTTGACTACCATCTTCTTTGAAGTAATAGTTTTTACCACCAACACTATAGGCACCTGTCACGATTTCACCATTATCTTTGGCGTAGTACCATGTCTTACCACCATCAAGAGTGAAGAAATCAGATTTGACTTGGCTTCCATCAGCATTGAAGTAATAGTTAAGGTGGTCAATCGTTTGACGACCTGTAGCGAGGTTACCATCCTTATCAGCATGGTACCACTTGCCGTTCACTTCGAAGAACTTGTCTTTAACCTTGTAACCATTATCTACAGTGTAGTAGCTAATCTTGCCATTTTCAGTAACAAATTCACCTTTAACTTGGGCACCATTTGCACGGAAGTAATAGTCGTGACCGTCCAAAGTAAGGGCACCTGTCACATTTTTACCAGCTGCATCACGGTAGAACCATGTTGAGCCATCTGTTGTGTAGAATTCACCCTTCTTAGCTTGTGCATAGCCTTGATCGTTGAATTCATACCAGATACCATCGATTTCTGCCCAACGATTTGTGTAGGCATTACCTGAATTTTTATCAAAGAAGTAGAGTTTTCCGTCTGGAGTCACATACTTAGTACCTTTAGCTTGGAAGCCATTTTCATCAAAGTATTGCAATCCTCCACCAGCATAAGTCAAGCCAACAGCCATTTCTCCAGTTGGTGAGAAATAACGGAATTTAGCTTCTGTTTCTGAAGTACCTTCTTTCGGTACATCGAATACAAAGTAACCATCTTTGTATTGCTCACCAAAGCTACCAAAGTAATAATATTTACCATCTTGTTGATAAATAGAATCACGAAGCTGTACACCATTTGGCAAGAAGAAATAAGTCTTACCATCGATATCTTGACGACCAGTCAACATATAACCTTCTTTATCGAAGTAATAGTAATTTCCAGCATATTTAATGAAAGCATTCTTAGCTTGGAAACCACTATTATCAAAGTAGGCCATACCCTTACCATCATAGTAGAAACCTGTCTTACCACCTTGGTCTGTCAAAGGTTTTGGCAAGAAGATGCCATTATCAGTAACTTGATAATAGCGACCAGTAGCATCGTTACTGAGAACATAACGATTACCACGACCAAGGATATTAGTACCATTCATGTACTTAGCAGACCATTGCTTGATTTTAACAGATGGATCAATCTTCTTACCAGTTGATATCATCACATCTTCAAACAACTGTGGATATTTCTTTTGGAGCTCATCAAGGAACTCACCACCATATTGAGCTTGGAAGTCCTTACCTGATGATTTAGAATTTGCAACATATAAAGTGTTATTGATATAAGCATTGGCCTTTGGAGTACCATAACTATTTGCACGTGTTGCTGTTACAACTTCTTGTCCTGGCAATTGGTAAAGTTGATCTGGAACCCAGTCAGCAATTGCTTGAATACCTTGCTTGTGAAGCGCCTTAAGTGCATCACGAAGATCTTCTTTAGAACCATATTTGTTATTCTTACTCATGGCAAGGTCATATCGGTCAGTAAAGGCATAGCCATTTTGGATAACAGAATCAAGGAAGGTACGGTCATCAGCCGATACAAATTGAGGAGCCATCTCGAATGATGTGATTCCCCATGACTTGAAGAGTTCTGCATTTTCTGCAATCAATTTATTAGTATATTGGCTATCTTTTTCAACAAAATCTTGGAAGTTTGAGAAACCTTCATAGATAACTTGTGAGTCCAATGCTTCAGTAGCAGAAAATGTCTTGTCAAGTTTCTTATCTGAACCTTTAACACGGATATCTTGGTTATCAGGTGCACCTACTGGTACCCATACACCAAGATAACCTCTCATATCAACAGTTCGATACCCCTTAATTTCATCTCCACTAAAAGTCAAGTTCCCTTCAGCATCAGTGTATTTAATTTTTCCAGCTGCTGCTGCATCATTCTCGTAAGTGACAATTCCCTTATCAGTACCAAGAAGTAATGGACGGTAGGCTTGGTTAGCATGAAGTTTACCCATGTTAACTTTCAACGTACCATCACCCAATGAGAAATCCTGATTATTGGCAATAAGAGTCAACATACCAGAATGTTTACTTGTTTCTGCTACACCCGTAGTTTGGTCAGCAGTCATAATATCTTTACCGTAACGAACAGATGACAAGATTTCTTTTCCATTGAACGTGTCGACTTTCATCGATTGTCCACCTGAAACATATTTCATACGGTTCTTCAAGAGTGTTGTGATAGCATCATAGTAAGGAGACTTGGTAGCCATATATTGGCCGTTATCCGTATAAAGATCTCCATAATAAACACGAGTTACCTGCTCCATATTTTGAAGAATCAAAGCATAGGCGGCTGGAATATTGTTAATAGTATAACGTTTTTCTGCCTTCTTCATATCTTCATTATAGATTTCAAAGGCACGTTTCAATTCAGCATCAGTCATGGTATAACCATCTGATTTTGGATTGATCTCTTTTTGAACAATATCACGAATGATATCTTGAACAAGGTTATCATGAGCACGTGCAAAGATATAGTTAGCTTGTGTATCTCCATACTTACTATTATTTGTACGGTCTGTCAAACTGCTAGTAATCAAATCTTTCAATGAAGAGCCCGATCCATAAAGTGCACCCATAATTGCATAACGAAGGTTATTATCCATGGCAAGGGCTGCACCATCATGTTTTTGATTATAAGCATTATCATTTAAATCCCAAGCTTCAAGGATAGAAATGTGAGCAAGTGCATTGGCTTCAGATTTATCCACACCAAAGGCCGCACGGAAGTAGTTTGTATAAACTTGGAGAAGGTCAGCATCGACATTGTCAACTGCATCAACACGGATACCATCAAAGTTAGCATCCTTATCACCCATAACAATTGATCCCCAGTTCACAAGATAGTGAATTTGGTTCAACTGCTCAGCTTGCACAACTGGATTTGAGTTATCAACGTCATTGGCAAGTAGGAATTCATAACCACCCAAGTATCTTCCTGTACCATTTAGAGAACCATCTTGGTTACTTGGTGTACGGTTAAGCAAACGGTAATCAGAATTTGCCCAAGGTGTCTTGTCATTATTGACATAAAGAAGAGCTCCCCCTTGAAGGTGGTCAGCAAGGGTATAGTTTTCAGTTGTAGTATTCCACTGGTCTTGTTCTTTTACAAAAGACTCAATTGCTTGACGAAGCCATTCAGTTGATTTTTTAGCTGAAATTTCTTGTTCAATCTTAATTTGAATTGTCTTAGCAGCTGCATTCAATTCAGATTGACTTTGGCTGGTTGAATAAGTTGCGTTAAGGTTAAAGTGTTTAGAGAAAGTATTGAGGTAGGCAACTTGTGTATCTACATCAGGCCACCATGCCATCAAAAGTGGACGAAAGTCTTTCTCAGTTGATACACGCCATTTTTCACCATTTTCCAAAATAGTGACTGGACGATACCAGCTATTTGGTGTCAAATAACCATCTACCAACTCAAAGCTTTCTTTCTTAGAATCGTAAGCACGGTTATGTGAAGAGAAAGCATCAACTAGATTAGTTGTACCTGGTGTGAACGAGTGTGTTGATGTGCTTGTCAAAGCACCGTCTTTACCGAAGTAAAGCAACTGGCCATTAACTGAAACAGCAAAATTTGTTTTGTATGAACCATCTTCCTTGACATAATAGTATTTACCATCAACTTGTTTGATGTTGTCCAAAGAGAGTGCGGCTGTTTCTTCTTTTTCAGTAACACCAGATTTTGGTTTTTCAGCTACTGTAAGCGTTGTATCTGTCGCTGCTGCAGCTGGTGTTTCTGTTGTCGCACCATTTGCTACTGCTGCACGATCTGTTGTTACTGGTGTTGCAGTATTAGTAGTTGTATCTGCTGCAGTGGTTGCTGCCGCAGGAGTTTCGACTGTTGTAGTATCAGCAGCCTTGTCAGTTGTTGTTGCTGTCGCATCTGTCGTAGCAGTTGCTGCAGGAGCGGCTACTTCATGCGTTTCAACGACAACATCGCTTTCAGCTGTCGTAGAGGCAACTGGTTTAGTTGTTTCATCAGCTGAAACTTTTTGATTGGCAACTGTAGCACCACCTACGATAGAGGCAAGTGCTGCCGAAGTGACGGCAATCGTCACCCACTGCTTCTTAACTTTGTGAAGCTTATAATGTACCTTTTTTCCCATTTTAGGTCCTCATTTCATTTTCCTAGTTTGAATAAAATCTACATAATTCAAACAATTTCATTATAGCATATTTTTTTCAGTCAACCAGAGTCTTTATCAAATCATTTCATTTTTTAATCATATTGTAAATTGATTAACATTTCGACAAATATTAAAAACTACCGAATGTAGAAAACGGTAGTCTTTTTCTATTTTTAGGAAAGTTTTTAGAGGTAATTTAATAAGCTATCTCTATTCAATCAGTAGCAATTTAAAAGTCAGCTATTAAGCAAAAACGACGTTATGTTGGACCCTGTAGCTAACTAAAAAGAGCAAGGTTTCTGTGACTAATTTTGCCAGAACCAGTCCTAAACCAATAGCAACTAGACTACTAAGTAAGAAATAGTTACAGGCCAGGAGGACCAAGACCAACATAAAGTAACGAACACTCGATCTAAAGAGAGAGCTTGTCGGATTGAAGACCACATTGGCGTTCAGCAAACACTGGCTGGAAGCCGAAATCACACGAGCTAGCACGACCGAAAGGAGCAGATTTTTCGTCAAGGCAAAGAGCACAAATAAGGCTGTTGCATCAATGACTGAGGCCAAGACGGCCGTGCCAGAGAACTTTAAAAAAGGGCTGTAAATACGGATGGAATCACGAATGGGCCGAAAGTGCGAACTTTTATTTTCCTCCAGATAAACGGTTTCGATAGGGACTTCAGAGATTTGGTGGCCTGATTTTTTGGCTTCAAGCAACATATTAAACTCATACTCGAAACGATTGCCGTCCAGGTTAAGAAGCCATGGAATCAGGTCGGTTGACATGCCTCGAAGTCCTGTCTGAGTATCTGTTACCTTCTGACCAGTTACCAGATGGAAGAGCCCTGCAGTCACCTTGTTGCCGATGCGACTACGTGCTGGTACCTTACCAACAAAGGCACGCGCACCTAAGATAAGATGGCTTGGATTTCCCTCGGTTGCCTTGGCCACACGGACAATATCTTTAATCAGGTGCTGACCATCACTGTCAACTGTGACTATAGGTTGAGCCGAAAGGTGCTGACCGACTACTTCTTCTTGAATATAAGCGAAAGCAGTCTTAAGAGCAGCTCCCTTTCCTTTATTAATCGGATGAGTTAGGACAGTCGCTCCAATAAAAGCCGTTTCGTCGTAATAGTCGTTATAGCCTGGGCCACTCCCATCATTAACAACAATAATACGGGCTTTAGGGAGTTTTATGGTAATATCTTGAACCACCTGAATCAGGCGTTTGTCTGGTTCATAAGCTGGAATAATAATATACATAGGCACTTCCTTTCTGTTTCATCCTATGACTCTTTAGTGACCTCCTCCAAAGCCACCTGGTTGTCCACCACCTTGGGGACCACCGCCACCAGGCATTGAGTTTTCAATCTTAGTTTGTTTCTCACCATTGATAGTAATGTCACCACCGGTATAGGTCGCTGAACCATCGAAGTCAAAGCCAGACTGACCAGTCAAATTGATTGTTCCACCCGATACAATAATATCGCCGTTAGAATCGATTGGGTCGGTATCGCCCTGGCCAACCTCAACATTTAGGGTTCCACCGGTCATCTTGAAGAAAATCTCACTTTGACTGGCATTAGCATTGGCCGCATTGACACCATCATCCGTTGCATAGACATCGATGTCTCCGCCATTGATGGTCACAGATTTACCTTCGATACCTTCAGTTGATTTTTCAACCTTGTAAGTACCACTATCAATAATCAGGTCGCCGGACGCATGGATACCGTCGTCACCAGCCTTGATGGTCATGGTATTGTCAGATAGATACATGGTACCTGCTGAAGTGTCGTCATCATTGTCGACCTTAACAGCATCTTCCTCAGCCTCAATGGTCATGGTTGTTCCCGTGATGTTGAGTTCATCATTGACATTGAAGGCATCACCAACTGAGGTAATCTTATAGGTACCACCAGTCATATGAAGGCTGTCATTGGCTTTAATACCGTTATTTTTCTTGGCATCAATGTTAAGAGTACCTGAACCGTTAATGGTCAAATCTCCTTTAGAGAAAATCACGGCATCCGCATCTTCATCACTATTAGAACTTGAATCAGAGAGGGTACTTGTGGTGCCATCTTTGAGGGTCAGATAGACATGACCAGCACTTGTGGCATTGATGGCTGCATTTGTATTCGTCATGGTAACACCATCTAGAACAATATGGACATCATCTGAATCGCCAGCGTCAACCTTGATTTGCACACCATCAGATTTTCCAGAAATCACATAGGTACCAGCTTTGGAGATGGTTACGGTTGAACCTGACACGGCTACGCCATCACCTGAAACATCCGCAGATGAGCCTGACAACTTAATCTTAGAGGCAGAACTTTCATCATAAGATGTGTCTGAATCTTTTGAAGTAAAATAGTTGCTGTTGTTCTTATTTGTTTTCTTACTGGTCGTTGCTGTTACAGCACTTGTTTTTGATGTCGTGCTTGACGTAGTCCCCGTTGCTTGACTGTTTGATTGGCTACACGCTGTCATGATTGTTAGAGCAGTCGCACAAGTTAATAAAGTCGTCCATTTTTTTAGTTTTTTTGATTTCATATATTTTTCCTCCCGGGTTCGTTTTAGATGATTACAGTTTACGGGACTTACCTAAAACATTTCTAAAGGATAACTGAAACTTATCTTAAGTTAAGTTTGGTGAAAGTTTGATTTAGGAAAACTTTCAGAAAAGTCCCATAGACTAGTAGGCAAGCAAATGAATACTTTATATAGTAGTACTTTTGCTCTCAATTTAATTTTCTACTAAAAAAAGCCAAATCTTGAAGTGAGGGCTTTGTATCTTATCTAAGTGAACACGCCTACAACTCGTGGGAAAAGATGGGACCTGCTTGGAGTTAAACTCCTTCGACTGTTCCCCCTCTTTTCCTGAGCGTTGCTTTACGGCTTTGTATCTTATCTAAAAAGGAGTTTTTTCATGGTTAAACAATTGGAAACACGTTTTAAACGTATTGAAACAAAATATGTGGTCTCAAAGGACAATCTTGAAGACCTACTCGCTGATCTTAAGGAGTATTTAGTGGAGGACGATTATCCGACTTCTACCATTTCAAATATTTACTTTGATACGGATAATTTTGACGTCATCCAAGATGCCCTAGATGGTAATCACCGTCAAGAGAAAATCCGTATGCGTACCTACCTAGCCAATCCTAAAATTGATAGTAAGGTCTTTCTAGAGGTTAAAGCCAAAGATGATGAAGGAATCGGTCATAAGTTTCGTCTCGTTTCAACACCGCTTGCCATCACTAACTTGATGACAGACGGTAAGAATCATGGTCAAATCACTGACCGCCAGCTATTACAGGATATCCACCACTTACGTCAACGATATAATGAGGGGCTTAAACCTCGTATGTATATCTACTACGACCGTTTTTCGATGAAAGAAAAAGAGACTATCGAAGGCTATGCCTACAATAAAGTTCGTGTTACCCTTGACCAAAATTTGACTTACCGTGATGAAGACGTCAGTCTCTTTAAGGGAAATCATGGTTTTCCCCTTCTTGATGAAGATACGATTATCATGGAAATCAAAGCACCTGGCAAAAAGCCTGACTGGCTTCAAGCTATCTTAGATAAACATGGTTTGGAAGAGCAGAAATTCTCAAAATACAGCTGTGCCTACCATAAATCTCAAGGTCTAGACTACGGTCCACATCCAGTTCAGGAAAAAGGAGCTACTGCCTATGTCTAATCTCTTCAATTCTATCTTTAATGATGCGACCGCAACCGCTAGTCCCCTTCAACTCATGCTGGCCTTACTGGTCAGCCTTGTTTTAGGATTGGCTCTAACCTGGACTTATAAATACCGAACCCTCTACACCAGAGAATTTGTCATTAGTTTGACCCTGCTTCCATGTTTGATGACCCTAGTTATCTTCCTTGTCAATGGCAGTTTGGGGACCTCTATCGCCGTGGCAGGGACCTTTAGTCTCATTCGTTTTCGTTCAGCGACTAGTGGTTCCAGAGAGCTAATCGCCGTCTTTATGGCCATGATTATTGGTCTGGCATCTGGGACAGGATATCTCTTACTGGCTGTCCTCTTTACCATTTTCCTTCTAGCTGTTTGGCTTCTTTTGGAAAATCGTCAAAGTCGTACCGACAACCAACGTCGTAGACTCCTGACCATTAACGTCTCCTACCAAGACCTGATTGATCAAAAAATCACTAAAGCCCTGCTCAATTTCACCAGTGAATGCGACTTGATTTCCCTTAATACCACAGGTGGAGGCGAGACCATGCAACTGGTCTACGAAGTGGACTTGAATCCCCAAGTGGACGACTTCCAATTGACTAATCATCTTATCTCAAGTATTGAAAATTGTGACCTTGCCCTAACCAAAAAGGCTAAAAAGAAAAAGAATTTGTAAGACAAAAAGACATCTCCGACTGATTTTCGGAGATGTTTTTACATGTTTTGAGGTTAACATTTTCACTTAGCTGTAACCCCACTTTTAACGGCCTAGTATGGCAGTCTAGCTTATCGATCAAAATCAAAATACTTTCTAATCATCTTCATCTTGGACAACCTTACCATCTTGTACGTTAAAGGTATAGCCAATGTGATTGTAATTATCTTCATCAATTGAGTAAAAATAAAATTCGTACTCTCCGTCTGGTAGCTTGCTAGCATCCAGTTTAGTTGTGGCCTCTTCTAAATCTTTCTTACTAGTATTATCTGTATCGCCTACTTCTATTCTCATAGTAACAAGGTGTTCTTCAATCATTGTTTGGTAGGGAATTTGATAATACCCATAAAAATCATCCTTCCCGTTTTTACGGTTTTCCTCAGCTAAATGCTTTTTACGATTACCAGCCTCTTGATCAATCGTAGTATTATCGCTGAAGGAGAATTCTTCGATATCAAGGCCTAACGATTGCTTTTTAAGCTCCTTAAAGAGTTTTTGCTCTTCTTTTTTTACAGATTTTTGTTGTAAGTAGCTTTCCCAGTAATGACCAGGGGTCTTATATTCTTCACCATTAACTGTCCAGTCCAGGTTAAAAGTAATTTGTGAATCTAATGATATGGTTTGATTATCGTAGGTTTCCTCTGAATAGGTATAATCAACATAAATACCATCTGAATCTAGAAACACCTTTTTGATAAGCTTAACTTGGACCTTTCCCTTAAAACCATTATGAGCCAAGATTTTTTGCGTTTTTTCCCCTAGCCTTGAAGTAAGAATTTGGCAGTACAACTTTACAACCAACTAAAAGACTAGAACAGAGGAGGAGAATAGCTAAGCAAGAAAGCTTTAAAATATTAGGAGTATTTTTCTTCATAGGACATCCTTCCTTTCCTCAATGATTTGTATAAATAAGCACACCAAATCCTTCAAATAAAACGAGCTTTCTTCACTCCTATTATAGCATTTTAAAGCGCTTTCTTATGCTGGTTAGAAGGCAGAAGATTAGGATTTCTCCAGCAAAAAAGCCTGAATCACTTCAGGCTTTTCGTTTTAGTCTCAATCAGTTGATATAATCCTCAATAATCCGTTACTTCTTTTCGGTCATGGACATTGCTTTGTTTGCCTTGACGGGCTTTAAGTACGGCTTCAATGTCTTCAGGGCTGACCCCTGTTTCAACGAGCATGACTGCTAGGTGATAGAGAACGTCTGCTGTCTCGTTGGCAATTTCTTCTTTATCAGCATTTTTGGCCCCAATCACAACTTCTGTTGCTTCTTCGCCAACCTTTTTAAGAATCTTGTCTAGCCCCTTGTCAAAAAGGTAATTGGTATAAGATCCTTCTTTGGGATTTTTTTTACGATCTAAGGCTTCCTTATAAAGTGTTTCTAACATAGCTACTCCTATCTATCTTGATTGTCATCATATATATCCGTAAAGAAACAGCTGTAGGCTCCTGTATGGCAGGCTGCTCCTTCTTGTTCCACAGCGATAAGCAGGGTGTCCTGATCACAATCTGTCTTGATGCTTTTGACATGTTGGAAATGGCCAGATGTGGCTCCCTTATGCCAAAGCTCATTTCTGGAACGGCTCCAGTAATGCATTTGTTTGGTCTCAAGGGTTAACTGATAGGACAGCTCATTCATATAGGCCAACATGAGCACCTGTCCCGTCTTGTAATCTGTCACAATGACTGGTACCAGTCCGCCTTGTTTGTCAAAATCAAGTTTAACCTCTGTCATTGTCTCACCTCGATTCCTGCATTTGCCAAGACTTGTTTGGTTTCGCCTATATTTACCTCACCAAAGTGGAAGATAGAGGCTGCCAGAGCACCCGTCGCTGTTGTCTTTTCAAAGACTTCTACAATATCCTCAATATTTCCTGCACCACCAGAGGCAATGATTGGAACATCGACGACCTCCGCTACACGATTGAGCATTTCCAAATCAAAACCAGACTTAGTGCCGTCCTTGTCCATGCTGGTTAAGAGAATTTCTCCAGCCCCCAAAGCGACGACTTCTTGAGCCCATTGGATAAGGTCCCTACCTGTATCCTTACGGCCGCCCGCCACAAAGACATGCCAGCTCCCATCAGCCATCTTTTTAGCATCAATCGCAGCCACTACACACTGATTCCCGAATTTTTGAGCACAATCAGCAATTAGTTGCGGATTGGCAAGGGCTGAGGAATTGACGGCAACCTTGTCAGCACCGGCTTTGAGCATCTTGTTCATGTCTTCAACTGAACGGATACCACCACCAACCGTGAAGGGGATAAAGACCTGATCGGCAACACGACGCACCATATCAACCGTTGTTTCACGATTATCCGAAGTCGCTGTGATGTCCAAGAAAACAAGTTCGTCACAACCAGCTTCATAATAAGCACGCGCAGAATCAACAGGGTCACCAACATCTGTCAGATTCACAAAATTAACCCCCTTGACAACACGGCCATCCTTGACATCCAAACAGGGAATAATACGTTTCTTAAGCATATTAACCTCCGAAAGCCTTGAGCTGGTCTAATGTGATATTGCCGTTATAGTAGGCTTTGCCGACAATGGTTCCTGCCACACCAATCTCTTCTAGGTGATCTAAGTCAGCTACTTCTGCAATTCCACCTGAAGCAATGACTTTGGCGGTTGTGAGTTCAGATACCAAACGTTTGTAGTGATCAAGATTGGGTCCTGTCAGTGTGCCATCTCGATCAACATCAGTATAGACAAAGAGGGTTACGCCCATCTTTTCCATTTCCTTAGCCAAGGTGATGTAGTCCACATTGCTTGTTTCCAACCAACCTTCGGTAGCGACAAACCCTGCCTTGGCATCAATACCTACGACAATTTTATCGGCACCAAATTCCTCTAAAGCTGCTCGAACGAAGTCAGGATTTTTAACGGCCATTGAACCGATAATGATACGGTCGATGCCAACTTCCAAATAGTCACGAATCTGCTCCAAGGTACGGATACCGCCACCAACTTCGATGCCAAGTCCAGAAACCTTCTTGACCTCTGCAATCAAGTCACGGTTAGTGGCACGACCATCTAGGGCACCGTCCAAGTCGACGACATGAATAAATTGAATGCCCGCATCCTTAAAGATCTTTGCCTGCTCAATAACATCTGGATTGACAACGGTTTGTTGGTTGAAATCTCCTTTAAAGAGACGAACAGCCTGTCCATCCTTAATATCAATTGCTGGTAGAATTTGCATCTCCCCTACCATCCTTTCTAAGTGAAAAACTTTGCTCTCAAGAGCTTTTAGGCTTTGCATAAACCTACAAATTGTTCAATAATACCTAAACCAATATCACCTGATTTTTCGGGATGAAATTGAGCTCCATAAACATTGTCTTTATGAATCATGGCTGGCACCTCGATACTATAATCTGCGGTAACATCAATATATTGGCTAGGGACATCCGTGAAATAACTGTGAACGAAGTAGACAGCTTGGCCGTCTAAACCATCTGTCAAAGGGCTGGCTTGCTTAACAGCCAAATCATTCCACCCCATATGTGGGACAGGTTGCTCCTTGCTGGCTGGAATAGTACGGCAAACACCTGGAATAAAACCGAGACCATTTGTTTCCTCATGTTCCAGCCCTTTTTCCGTTAAAATCTGCATGCCTAAGCAAATTCCCAAAAGAGGAACTCCCTGTGCGACGGCCTCTTTGATAACAGCTACCAAGCCTCTTCGCTCAAGCTCTGCCATGGCTGTTGGATAAGCACCCACACCAGGTAAAATCAAACCATCTGCAGCTAGGATTTTTTCTTTATCGGCAGACAACTCTGCAGTCACACCAATCTTTTCAAGGGCACGCAGAACATTGGCGGTATTCCCCGCATCGTAATCAATGACGATAATCATAGCATCCCCTTTGTTGAGTTTACGCCATGAATATCAGGATTAACCGTGATAGCCTCACGCAAGGCACGTCCTGTTGCCTTGAAGAGACTTTCTGACTTGTGGTGATTGTTTTTTCCGTGGAGAATCTTGAGGTGGAGATTCATCTGAACATTGAAAGCCAAGGCTTGGAAAAATTCTTCTACCAATTCTGTGTCAAAATTACCCAATTTTGGATTATCAAAACTAGCATCAAAGACCAAGTAGCTACGTCCAGACAAGTCTAAACTTGCCATTCCAAGGGTTTCATCCATAGGTACAAAAGCCGTTCCATAACGGTTGATACCTGCTTTATCGCCCAAGGCCTCTTTAAGAGCTTGACCAAGGACAATACCGACATCTTCAACAGTGTGGTGACTATCAACCCAAAGGTCGCCATCAGCCTTCACCACCAAAGACATACGGCCGTGACGGGCAAACAAGATCAACATGTGGTCAAAAAATCCGACACCTGTTTGAATATCTACTGGTTCTTGAGCATCCAAATTGAGGCTTAACTTAATTTTGGTTTCAAAGGTATTACGTTCAATTTCTGCTTGTCTCATAACTTCTTCCTCTACTCTCTCAATTATTGTCGTTTCTGACTTCAATAGCCTTAGCGTGGGCCTGCAAACCTTCCGCATAAGCCAAGTTTGTGATATCGTGTTGAGCCTTATTGACTGCTGCTTTGTCATACTGCGTATATTGGATACGTTTGACAAAATCGTGCACACCTAAAGCTGATGAAAATCGGCTAGTTGCTGTCGTTGGAAGAACGTGATTGGCACCAGCATAGTAGTCACCAATTGGTTCACTGGTAAAGTGACCAAGAAAGACGGAACCAGCATTCTCCACTTTTTCTAGATAATCATAGGCGTTGTCCATAGCAATTTCCAAATGTTCTGGCGCAACCAAGTTCATGAGTTCAAACATAGCATCTGTATCATTGGCAATAATAATTCGGCCGTTATTTTCGATAGATGGACGAGCAGTCGCCTCACGTGGCAAAAGCTTGAGTTGTCGTTCAATCTCACTTTCAACTCCATCAGCCAAGGCTTGAGAATCTGTTACCAAAATGGCGCGTGCACGTGTATCGTGCTCTGCTTGAGACAAGAGATCGGCTGCCACATAGGTTGGATTAGCGCTACTATCAGCAATAACACCGATTTCTGATGGTCCTGCAATCATATCAATACCGACAATACCGTAAACTTGCTTCTTAGCAGTCGCCACGAAAATATTTCCGGGACCTGTAATCTTGTCAACCTTTGGAATCGTTTCTGTACCAAAAGCCAAGGCCGCAACCCCTTGAGCCCCACCGACTTGATAAATGCTATCCACACCAGCCAATTTTGCGGCTACTAGAATTGCAGGAACAAAGTGTTCTTGTGGCGGCGTAATCATAATAATCTCTTTAACCCCAGCAATTTTAGCAGGGATGACATTCATAAGAACTGATGATGGATAAGCTGCAGTTCCTCCAGGCACATAAACACCTACACGATTGATGGGACGAATCAATTGACCACGAATAACACCCTCACTTGGTTGGTCCTCAAAACCAGCCTCCAACTGATGCTTGTGGTAAGATTCAATGTTTTCTTTGGCATTAACTAGGGCTTGGTAAACCTCTGGATCAATCTCTTTAAAGGCTTGATCAATCAAATCCTGTCCAACCTCAAAATCAGTCAAGTCAACCTTATCAAATTTAGCTGAATAGTCACGAAGGGCCTCGTCTCCTCGTTTTTTGACATCCTCAATAATGGCTTGAACCGTGCTTTCAACGTCTCTATTTTCTTTTGAAAGTTCCAATTGCTCCTGATAAAGAAGCTCAGCAATTTCTTTATTTGTTCCAGTTAATCGTTTCATTCGAACGGTACCTCCTCGTTTCCTACAAGTGATTCAATCTTGCGAATGAATGGCAGGACTTCCTTGTTATTTTTCAAAGAAGCCTTGTTCACAATCATTCGTGCTGAAATACGGCAAATATCTTCATAAACTTTTAGGCCATTTGCAACAAGTGTATTCCCTGTTTCTACAATATCTACAATGGCATCTGCTAGACCAATGACGGGGGCAATCTCAACACTCCCTTGAATCGAAATGATTTCGACATCCTCACCCTTTTGATTAAAATAATTCGTCGCAATGGTTGGATACTTGGTCGCAATACGTTTACGCTTATGGTCATCAGGGTTATAGTCTTCTGTTGATGCTACGGAGAATTTACAAAGACCAAAATTAAGGTCTAGCATTTCCAAATAACCTGTCGGATGTTCGACCAAAACATCCTTACCGACAATCCCAATATCTGCGACACCATGTCGTACATAGGTAGTCACATCTGGAGCTTTAACCAAGAGAAAACGGAACCGGTTGTCAGGACTCTCGAAAATCAAATTACGTCCCTTATCGGCCATGAAAGACATATCAAAACCAGCTTTTTCCAGTAATTTAACCGTATCTTTCTCAATACGTCCCTTGGTCAAGGCAATTGTGATTTGATTGCTAGTCATCCAAGTCACCTCCAAATTCCACATCGTCATGTACTGCTTGATAAACTGAGTCAATATCAATGGCCCAGCCAACCGCTGTTAACTCGGTAGCTCCAAAGCGTTCAAATAGTTTATCGTAACGGCCACCTGATACAAAGGCATCTGGTACCTTGTCACCGAAGACCTTAAACATCATGCCCGTGTAGTAAGGCACTGCTGGCAATTGAGCCAAATCAAGCGTCGTCTCTGGGAGACTATCTGATAAACGATTGGTTAAAACTTCCAAACTATCCAAGGCCGTCAAAAAGGCTTCACTATCTGTTAACTGTCTAGCCTTGACCAGGACAGCATTTGTCTCACCAAACAAGAAGGGTAACTGCTCCAAGACCTTGTCATATTGACTTGGATTTTCTTTGGTGAACTCCTTAAGACCGGTAATCGATTTATCACGGATATAGGCCGCCAACTCTGCTTCTTTTACAGCTGGAAGGTTTAATTCTTCAAAAATGAGTTGTAGGAGGCGGGCATGTGAAAATTCAAACTTGTAATTTTTGACCCCTGCAGCATCTAGAGCCTCTTTAGCAGAAGCTATTGCTTCTTCCAATGCCTGATGAACTGGAAAACCAATGATTTCCACACCAGCCTGCGTATGCTCATTGGACAAGCCACGCATCTCCTCATTGTAGTTAAAGACTTTTCCAGAGTAAGAAAATTTGATCGGTGTATGAACTTGCGTCGAAGCAATCACACGCCCAATTTGGCTGGTAATATCAGGACGTAAACTAACAAGATCTCCATTTTTGTCAAAGAAATTATAGTTTCCATTGTCCACAAGATCACTAAAGACTTCGAAATGCTCTAAGGTTGGTGTCTCAATCCGAAGAAAGCCCTTTGTCATCAACAAGTCACAGATACGGTGTTCAATCTGATACATGGTACGGGCACGTTTGAAAAGTTTATCGTGCATTCCTAAGGCTAATGTCGTTTTTTTCATGCTTGTAACTCCTGTATTGTCATTAATACGCGCTCCATCTCATCCTGCGTCCCAATAGAAATGCGTAGTCTGTCTGAAATACGCTCCACTTTTGGAAAATAACGGACATAAATTTTCTTACTTTGGAGGTAGTCAAACAATTGACCTGCAGTCACTCCGTGAGGTTTGACCAAAACAAAATTAGTTTTTGAAGGTAGGATATCAAAACCAATCGCCTGCAATTCTTGGCTAAACCAGTCACGTGTTGCCATAATCTTAGCGCAAGTGTCCTCATAGTAGTCCCAGGACTTAACCGCTGCAGTCGCCAAGACTTCCGCAATGCTATCCACATTATAGGGGTTAACTGAATTCTTGACGGCATTGATTACAGCCATTAGTTTAGGACTTCCTATGCCGTAACCGACACGCAGGCCAGCAAGGGAGGCATCCTTAGAAAAGGTCCTAGTGATAAACACATTGTCATACTTTTCTATGAGCGGTAAGGCCGTCTCCCCACCAAAGTTAATATAGGCTTCGTCAATAATCACAACTACTGACAGATTGGCCTTTACAATCTCCTCAATTTGATTGAGAGGTTTATAAATACCTGTTGGTGCATTTGGATTTGTAATGACAATCCCACCATTTTCAACCAAATAATCTTGAGTATCAATCTCAAATGAAGAGTTCAAGGGCACTTCTCTAAATGGGATGCGATACAAATCTGCCCATACCTTGTAAAAACCATAGGTCAAATCTGGAAACAAAACTTCTTCCTCGCTATTAAAGAAAGCTAGAAAAGCCATTGATAAAATATCGTCTGACCCATTTCCAATAATCACTTGATCAGCAGGAACACCTAACTGTTCAGATAAGGCTTGACGCAAAGCCGCTTGATCCAAAGTCGAATACTTGCGTAACTGATGGGCATCAAAGGATGCTAAAGCTTGATGGACCGCTGGACTTGGTCCATAGGCATTTTCATTAGTATTCAACTTAATGATATTTTTCTCAGCAGGCTGACTACCCGCCACATAGGGTTCAATCTTTCGTAATCCTTTGATTTCCATAGTTTATCCTTTCTGTTCAACTCCGACCAAGTGTACGGCTAGCTACAAATACTAAAAGCAAGGGTAACAAAAAACGCCCTCGCAAAAACAACTTTTGCAAGGACGTTGGCACGTGGTTCCACCTTAATTCGAACAGGGGTCACCCCCTCTTCCTCATGAAGTCACAAGGTCTCTCTTGTAACTCCTAGTCTCTAACGGAACCACCCGTCGTACACTACTGTCATCCAGAGTTCGCATACGCTCTCAAGAATGTGTCGTCTTTGATCTCATGCGTTCTCAGCTTCCCGCATTCTCTGTGAAACGATCTGACTTTTTCTATCAACGATTTCGATTTTAGTTTATTTTACCTGAAAATTCAGAACAAAGCAAGTCTTTTTTGTATATTTT
>ENA-OZGD01000482-OZGD01000482.1-human-gut-metagenome-genome-assembly--contig:-NODE-482-length-17823-cov-9.281236_pt1 | contig 17823 bp, 20 predicted proteins | sample MGYA00244653_ERZ653652 | MGnify/ENA primary metagenome ERZ653652 (study PRJEB26926, sample SAMN06164983) | human gut metagenome | biome: ENVO:00009003; feature: ENVO:2100002; material: ENVO:00002003... | reverse complement strand
AGATGTCGATGGCATTGATCATGCCCACGCCCTCACCGGCGCCGACAAAATTCACCACCATCTGCCAGGGCTGGAAATTCGCCAGCAGCAGAGCGCCGGCCAGGCAGCCCAGGAACAGGGAAGAATACACTTCCTTACTGATCAGGGCCAGGGCAATGGCCACGACCGGGGGGAACAGGGCCCATCCGGTAGCGATGAAGCCGCTGCCATCGTTGGTGACCTTCGCGATGACCAGAGCGATCACAACGATCGCCAGCGCAATAAAATACGCTATTTTGGTACCTTTCTTTTCCATTAGGGTGATTTACCTCCTCAGATTTGGTTCTTTTATGTTACCGTTTTTGGGCCGGATTGTCAAGATTTCAGTAACGGGATTCTGAATGGGAATTTGAACAAATTATGAACTTGCAATTTGTTCGTTCCGTCAAATATTCCAACGCTTCTCACTATCTTTATGCAAAAAGCGCCGTTTTTTATAAGAACTATATAAAAAACGTGTTAATTTTTCAAAATTTCTTAACGCGTTCTTAGCGGTAAAAATCCCGTTTTTGCGAGGAACGGCTCCCTTCTCCGGCCTGAAATATGAACTAAATTTCGTTTATATCCTCATTTCGGCAGTCACGCCGCGCCCAGAGGCGCGGTCCCGCCAAAAGCGCATAAGCATACAAAAAACGGGCAGGAAGCGCACAGCGCTCCCTGCCCGCAAGGGTCAGGCTTCAAAAGTTGAACACCACGCCCACCACGGCGGAGGCCAGGATGAACACGATGGGGTGCAGGCCCTTGGTGGGCTTGACCCACCGGGTCAGCACCAGGATCACCGCCGCCAGGGCCAGGGCCTTCCAGTTGACGATGGCCAGGCCCGCTGCCCCGGTGTTCAGCAAGGTGATGGCCACCACCGACAGGCCCGCCGCCGCCACCATAGCCGTGGACGCCGGGCGCAGACCGTAAAACGCCGCCTCCACATAGCGGTTGTGGCGGAAGGCCTTCAGAAAGGCCGCGATGATCAGAATCACGATGACGGACGGCGTCACCAGGCCCAGGGTGGAAATAATGGCCCCGGGGATGCCCCGGGTGACAAAGCCCACATAGGTGGCCATGTTCACGCCGATGGGGCCAGGGGTGGACTCGCTGACCGCCAGCATATCCGCCAGCTGGGGCCGGGTGAACCAGCCGGTGCGGTCCGCCATATCGTACAGAAACGGCAGAGTGGCCAGGCCGCCGCCTACGGCGAACAGGCCGGTTTTGAAAAATTCGTAAAACAGCTGCAGATAGATCATGACCGCTTCGCCCCCAGATTCTTGATCAGCAGCCCCGCCACGGCTGCCGCCAACACATAGATAATGGGCGAGAGCTTGGTGAACACCGACAGTGCCAGGATTACCAGGAAGATCACCAGGCCCCACACGTCCTTCACCGCGCCCTTCCACAGCTTCAGCACGGCGTTGAAAATCAGCACGCACACGCACACCCGGATCCCGGCAAAGGCGTGCTGCACCCAGGCCAGATGGGAAAACGCATCGATGACCCCGGCCAGGGCCGCAATGATGATAAGAGACGGGAACACCACGCCCAGGGTGGCCACGATGCCGCCGATGATGCCCCGGCGCTTCTGGCCGATAAACGTGGCGGTGTTCACGGCGATGACGCCGGGGGTACACTGGCCGATGGCAAAGTAATCGGTCAGCTCCTCATCGGTGGCCCAGCCCTTGTTCTCCACCACCTCCCGCTGCAGGATCGGCAGCATGGCATAGCCGCCGCCGAAGGTCATGACCCCCACCTTGGCGAAGGTCAGAAACAGAGAAAGCAACTCCTTCAACAAACACACCTCCCGAGATAAGCGAACAGCCGCCATTTTCCGGGAAAGACGGCTCCCGGCGATACTATACTCCTTTCCCCTGCGGCTGTCAATCGCCGGGGCATAAAACTTCATGCACTGTGCGGCGCACCGCGAAAACAGGCAAACTCTTCTGTGCATGAAGTTTTGTGCATCATTCCCGGTTGCCCCGAAGGGGCGAGGGAATGGCACATTCTATTTTTTGCTATGCTTTTGCATAGCAAAATTGCGTTATAAACGCTCTTACTTCCACTTACGGCTCCCGGACGGTTTTCCCATAGTCGCACAGGTCCCGCAGGGTACAGCCGGCACAGTCGGGCCGCCGGGCCACGCACACCGCCCGGCCATGGAGCACCATCCGGTGGCAGAAATTGCTGGACTCCTCCGGCGGGATGCAGGCCCGCAGCTGCTGCTCCACCTTCAGGGGGTCCTTGGACCCGTCCGTCAGCCCCAGCAGGCCGGTGATCCGGATGCAGTGGGTGTCGCAGACGTAGCCCGCCTGGCCGTACACGTCCCCCAGGATCAGGTTGGCGGTCTTGCGGCCCACGCCGGGCAGCCGCAGCAGGTCCTCCATATTGTCCGGCACCCGGCCGCCGAAATCCGACAGCAGCATCTGCGCCGAGGCCACGATATCCCGGGCCTTGGCCCGCCAGAAGCCGCAGGAGCGGACGTATTCCCCCACCTCCTCCGGGCTGGCGGCGGCAAAGGCCCCCAGGGTAGGAAACCGGGCAAACAGCGCCGGGGTCACCTGGTTCACCCGGGCGTCGGTGCACTGGGCCGCCAGGCGCACGGAAAACAGCAGCTCATAGTCCTTTCCATAGTCCAGGGAACACGCCGCGTCGGGATACAGCTCCTTCAGCCGCCGGATGATGGCGGCCACCTCCTGGGGAGATTTCATAACAGATCACCTCGCCCCTATTGTACCAGACCCCCGGAAAAAATGCAAATCGGGGGTGCAAAAGCCGCCGGAGTGTGGTATAATACCTGAGGATTTCCCCGGCAGGGGCCTTGCGCCCCGGGCCACACGAAAGGAGGCTGCCGCCATGCGGCCATTGGCAGACGAAATACGGCCCCAGGCCCTGGATCAGGTGGCGGGGCAGAAGCACCTGTTGGGCCCCGGCGCCCTGCTGCGGCGGCTCATCGAGGGCGGGACCTCCGCCAACATGATCTTCTACGGCCCCTCCGGCACCGGCAAGACCACCATCGCCTCCATCATCGCCAAGCGCACGGAGAAGGCCCTGTATCACCTGAACGCCACCACGGCGTCCCTGCAGGACGTGAAGGCCATCATCGCGGACGTGGACACCATGCTGGCCCCCAACGGGGTGCTGCTGTACCTGGACGAGATCCAGTATTTCAACAAGAAGCAGCAGCAGAGCCTGCTGGAGTTCATGGAAAACGGCAAGATCACCCTCATCGCCTCCACCACGGAGAATCCCTATTTCTATGTGTACAACGCCCTGCTGTCCCGCAGCACGGTGTTTGAGTTCAAGGCCCTGACGGCGGAGGAGACGCTGCCCGCCGTGCTGCGGGCCCTGGACATTGTCCGCAGCCGCAGTCCCCTGCCCCTGACCTGGGAGGAGGAGGTGCCGGGGCTTATCGCCGCTGGGTGCGGCGGCGACGTGCGCAAGGCCGTCAACGCCGTGGAGCTGCTGGACCGGGCCGCCCGGCCGGTGGACGGAGGTCTGCGCATCACGGCGGCGGACGCCGCCCAGGCCTCCCAGCGCAGCGCCATGCGCTATGACCGGGAGGGGGACGAGCATTACGACCTGCTGTCCGCCCTGCAGAAGTCCATCCGGGGCTCCGACCCGGACGCGGCGGTGTATTACCTGGGGCGGCTGCTGGAGGCCGGGGACCTGCTGTCCCCCTGCCGGCGGCTGCTGGTCATCGCCGCCGAGGACGTGGGGCTGGCCTATCCCCAGGCCATGGCCGTTACCAAGGCCTGCGTGGACGCCGCCCGGGAGCTGGGCCTGCCGGAGGCCAGACTGCCTCTGGCGGAGGCGGCCATTCTGCTGGCCACGGCTCCCAAGTCCAACTCCGCCCACAACGCCATCATCGCCGCCATGGACGACATCCGCCGGGGCAGGGTGGGTCAGGTGCCCCGGCACCTGCAGAACGTCCACGCCGACAGCACCGGCAGCGGCAAGGCCCCGGCCTACAAATACCCCCACGACTACCCCCACCACTATGTGGCCCAGCGGTATCTGCCGGAGGCCCTGGGGGACGTGACCTATTACCAATACGGCGACAACAAGACCGAACAGGCCGCCCGGCGGTACTGGGAGGATATCAAGAAAAATTGACCGGAAGGGCGGGCAGCCAATGGACCTGAAGCTCCATGATATCGTTGAACTGAAAAAGGACCACCCCTGCGGCAGCCGCCGGTGGGAGGTGCTGCGGGTGGGGATGGACATCCGCCTGCGGTGCACCGGCTGCGGCCACGAGGTGCTGGCCCCCCGGCGCAAGGTGGAAAAAAGCATCAAGCGTGTGATTCCAAAGGAGGAACCCCCATGAAAAAGCAAAACTGGACCCGGTATGTGGCCATGGGCGTGGCCCTTTTGATGGCCATTGTCATGATCCTGGGCCTAATCCTGCCGTATGTCGGCCTGTAAGGGGGCTGCGGCATGAAGCACTGCATTCTGGCCCGGTTCCGGGCTGACGCCGGGGACTGGCGGGCATATCTGCCGGAGATCCGGGAGATTTTCTCCGCAGCCGGGGACATTCCCGGCGTCCGGGGCGCGGAGGTATTCCATAACTGCGTGGACCGGGAGAACCGGTACCATGTGCTGATCCGGCTGGACATGGACCCGGCGGCCCTGGCGGCCTATGATGTGTCCCCCATGCACCACCGGTGGAAGGACCGCTTCGGCCCCCTGCTGGAAAAGAAGGCCATTTTCGATTTTGAGGAATAAACGCACCAGTGAAAAACTCAGGGACCCCGCCAAATGGCGGGGTCCCTGAGTTTATTAAAAAAGGGCATAGCCCTTTTTTGATAAAAGGCTTGCAGTCTGCCGCGCGCATAATTTGTTCGCCAGGGGCGAACAAATTCCACACTTGCAGACTGAGAAGAATTTTCGCCCAGGTACACGCCCCGGGCGAAAATGATCCCACTTGATTTGCCGCCTGCGGGCGGCAAACTCTGCGAGGCTTCTATAGCCTGTCAGTCTTTCTTGGGGTGATAGGTGGGCACCATGTCCGCCACGCAGCGGCGGATGTCCGGGCTGTTGTGCCGGCAGGCCCGCTCCAGGACCTCCAGCTGGCGGCAGAAGGCCTCGTCGTCCATGTCGATGGGCCGCCCCACATGGATGAGCCGGTTGGCGGTATCCTGCAGGCCCTCCTCGTCCATCAGCAGCTCCTCATACAGCTTCTCCCCCGGCCGCAGACCGGTGTAGATAATGGGGATGTCCACGTCCGGCTCGAAGCCGGACAAGCGGATCAGCTGCCGGGCCATGTCGTCGATCTTCACCGGCTGGCCCATATCCAGCACGAAAATCTCCCCGCCCCTGGCATAGTATCCCGCCTGCAGCACCAGGGACACCGCCTCGGGGATGGTCATGAAGAAGCGGGTGATCTCCGGATGGGTCACGGTCACCGGCCCGCCGCAGGCGATCTGCCGCTCGAACAGCGGCACCACGCTGCCGTTGCTGCCCAGGACGTTGCCGAACCGCACCGCCACGAACTCCGTGTCGCTGCGCCGGTCCATCATCTGCACCACCATCTCGCACAGGCGCTTGGAGGCCCCCATGATGTTGGTGGGGTTCACGGCCTTGTCCGTGGAGATCAGCACGAAGCGCTTCACCCCGTGGGCCGCGGCGGACTGGGCCATGTTGTATGTACCGAATACGTTGTTCTTGATGGCCTCGTTGGGGCTGTCCTCCATCAGCGGCACATGCTTGTGGGCCGCCGCGTGGAAGATCAGGTCCGGCTGATAGGTGTCCAGCAGATCGTCCACCCGTCCCCGGTCCCGGACGGAACCGATGCACACGTCCAGCGTCAGCTCCGGGTGCTCCCGGCGCAGTTCCATCTGGATGTCGTAGGCGTTGTTTTCGTAGATGTCGAAGATCACCAGCCGCCGGGGCTTGTGCCGGGCGATCTGGCGGCACAGCTCGCTGCCGATGGACCCGCCGCCGCCGGTGATCAGCACCGTTTTGTCGTTGATATAGCCGCAGATCTCCCCCAGGTTCACCCGGATGGGGTCCCGGCCCAGCAGGTCCTGCAGCTCCACCCGGCGGAGCTTGCTGATGGTGACCTCGCCCTTGACCAACTGATAGATGCCCGGCACCACCTGGATCTGGCACCCGGTTTTGCTGCATATGTTCAGAATTTCCTGCCGCCCGGCCCCCTGCAGGGACGGGATGGCGAAGATGATCTTGCGGATGTCGTACCGTTTCACGGCCTGGGGAATGTCCCGGCGGCCGCCCACAATGCGCACGCCCTCCAGAATCCGGCCGCGCTTGGCGGGGTTGTCGTCGATGAGACAGGCCACCCGGCTGTTGAGATGACTGCTGACGGCGTATTCCCGGATCAGCTGCCGCCCGGCCTGGCCCGCGCCGATGATCATCACGTTTTCGGTGCCCTTCTGGCTGCCGGGCACCCGGTTGCGCAGATACCGCACGCCCCGATAGAAAAACCGGATACCGGCGGTGATAAAGAAGCTGCACAGCAGGCCCCACACATAGTACGACCGGGGCATCACAATGTGGAACAGCTTCACGCACCCGAAGCTCAGCCCGCCCAGGATGACATAGGCCAGGATGATCCGCATCAGCGCGTCCACGCTGACAAACCGCCAGATGCTGTTATAGAGGTTGCATAACCAGAACACCGCCAGGCAGATCAGTACCCACCACCAGATGGTGCTCAGATATCCCTGCAGAAACTCCGGCGGAATATCCATGAAGTGGAGGTCGAACCGGGCCCACAGGGCCAGCAGATACGACCCCAGAATCCCCAGAATATCCGCCAGCATGATGATAAGCACCCGCGACAGCCATTTGCGGTCCATTTTTCCGATGTACAAGCCCACGCCGGCGCCCCCTCCCAAAGGCGGAATCCGTTCTTCTCCGCCCTTGCTTTCTTACGTGCTAATATAGCATAAAAACCCGAAAAAATCAAGTCGAAAAAACACTGTTTCGATAACGATAATCATTGGTAACGTTTTCGGTATTTCGTTCGGCTTATGGCTGGCAGTTTTCGATTTTATGTCATGACAGATGCCTTGTTGCCGTAAAAATGCCAAAAAACGGGCGGACATGTCGTCCGCCCGATGAAACCAGTGTGAACGCGGCCCGCCGCCGGTCAACGCGCCCTACTTGGCTCTCCCTCTGGGAGAGCTGTCACCGAAGGTGACTGAGAGGGCCTGTAGGGGCTTCCGATTTTCCCTCTCAGTCGGCTGCGCCGACAGCTCCCCCAAAGGGGGAGCCAAGGGTCAACGGGGGAACGGCGTTTCCGCCGTTCCCCGCCTGAATCTTATCCTCCCTACAGCAGACTCCCAACCTCCAGCACCACCACGGCCACGGCCTCCCGGGCCCAATAACCCGGACCCAGGGGCCACCAGCTGGCGCAGCCCAGGGACTCCGCCTCCAGGCCGCAGCGCCTGGCCCATACCGAGGCCCGCAGCTGGTGAAAATTATCCGATGCGATGGCCACCCGGGGGTTAAGCCCCTGCTGCCGGATGATCTCCGCCGTGAAGCGCAGATTCTCCTCCGTGGACCGGGACCGGTCCTCCAGCAGGATGCGGTCCGGGTCAATGCCACGGGCCGCCAGGGTGTTGCGGATGCAGGCCGCCTCGGAGATGGGCTCGTTGTCGTTCTGCCCGCCGGAGGCCACGCACCGGCTTTCCGGATGGGCGGTCAGATAGTCATACGCCGCGTCGATGCGGTCTCGGAGCATCACCGTGGGCTCGCCGCTGGCGGACACCTGGCACCCCAGCACCACCACGGTGCAGTCCTCCGGCCCGGGCCGGTTCCCGGCCTGGACGGCCATCATCACCAGCACCGCCGCCAGCAGGGCCAGTCCCGCCCCCAGCAAGGCCCCGCCGGTGCGCCGCAGCCACCGGGGAAGCCGCCGGAACCACCGGGGCCGCAGGAGCATAGCCGCCGCCAGGGCCAGCAGCGCCGCCGGATACACCATGCCGATGTGCAGGATGCCCATGACCAGCGGGGCCATGAAATACGCCGCCAGAGCCAGGCACACAGCCGCCCCGGCGTAACGGATCGCCTTCATGTCAGTTCTCCGCGATGTGGTTGGCGATGCGCTGCATGATCAGATCCAGGGCCACCAGGTTGTGGCCCCCTTCCAGCACCACGATGTCGGCATACTTCCGGGTGGGCTCCACGAACTGCTCGTGCATGGGCTTCACCGTGGTCAGATACTGGGTCACCACCGACTGCATGGAGCGCCCCCGCTCCTCCACGTCCCGCAGGGCCCGGCGGAGGATGCGCACATCGGCGTCGGTCTCCACGAAGATCTTGATATCCAGCAGGTCCCGCAGCTCTTTATTCTGGAAGATCAGGATGCTCTCCACGATGATCACCTTGGCGGGCCTGATCTCCACGGTTTGGTCGGTGCGGTTGTGCAGCGCGTAGTCATACACGGGGCAGTAGATGGTCTGGCCCGCCTTCAGCTTTTTCAGGTCCTGGATCATCAGGTCCGTGTCGAAGGCGTCCGGGTGGTCGTAATTCTGCTTGCAGCGCTCCTCGAAGGAGCAGTCCTGCCGCTTATAGTAGTTGTCGTGGTGCACCACGGCGATATCGTCGCCGAACCGGGACACCAGGTGCTCCGTGAGGGTGGTTTTGCCGCTGCCGGTGCCCCCGGCGATGCCGATGAAGATGGTGTTCATATCTCCGCCTCCCGCATAAGCGTATATTCTGCATACATTATAAAAAACTTCCCGGCATATTGCAAGGGAACTTGTAAAAAAAGCATGAACTTCCAAGGATTTCAGTTGACGCGGCCCGGGAAAATGAGTATGATAGTAGGGTATAATTTTCGCCCACTTTCGGTGTTTTCCAATGGAGGATATAGATCATGAAGCTTATCAAGTGCCCCAAATGCGGAGAAATGTACTCCGACAGCTATAGAACCTGCCCCTTCTGCCAGGAGGACGAGGCCCTGAAGGGCCGGAGCGCCGCGCCCCGCCGCAAGGTCACCCGCCGCCGCCGTGCCCCCAGCATCCTGGGCCCGGCCATGGTGCTGGTGGTGGTGCTGGCTGCGGTGCTGGTGGGCGTGCTGCTGTTCGGCGGCAAGGGCAATGCCGAAAAGCCCGATGATCCCGCCGTGGTGGAGCCGGATCCCGCCCCCGCAACGCCCCTGACCCTGGACCAGACCACCCTGAACCTGAACCAGGCGGAAACCGCCACCCTCACCGTCACCGGCGCAGAGGACGTCCTCTGGACCAGCAGCGACACCAACGTGGCCACCGTGGACGACACCGGCCTGGTCACCGCCGGAATCCCCGGCACCGCCACCATCACCGTCACTACCGCCGACGGCTCCCAGTCCGCCGCCTGCACCGTCAACGTGGCCACTCCCCTGCCGGAGCCGCCTAAGGAGGAGCTGGGCCTGCGCTCCATCTATCAGAACAAGGGCGAGACCATCAACGAGTTCTCCGCCAAGGTCGGCTCCACCGTCCAGATGCGCGTGGACGGCACGGAGCAGACCGTCACCTGGACCATTGAGGACACCAAGATCGCCACCGTGGACGCCAACGGGCTGGTCACAGCCGTCTCTAAGGGTAAGACCATCCTGAAGGCCACCGTAGGCGACCAGAGCGTCAGCTGCTTTGTCATCGTCAACTGAATCACCGCCTCTCCCCCGCCCCGCAGACTACTTCTGCGGGGCGGTTTTCTTGTCCCCCAAAGCCCCGCAAGGCTTGCCGCCCGCAGGCGGCAAATACCCTTTTGGAACAAGCTGAAGCGCCCCATGCGGCAAAGCCGCATGGGGCGCTTGTGACAGCTACGGGGATAATTACTCAGCCTTCTCGGCGGCAGCCTTTTCAGCAGCAGCCTTGGCGGCAGCAGCCTTCTTCTCGGCGGCAGCCTTCTGCGCGGCCTTGAACTTCTCCTTCTCCTCGGGAGTGGGGATGGGCTCAATGGCGTTGCGGGGGCAGGCCTTGGCGCACATGGTGCAGCCCTTGCACTTGGCATAGTCGATGACGGCCACGTTGTTGACCACGTGGATGGCGTCGAACTTGCAGGTGCGCTGGCACAGGCCGCAGCCGATGCAGGAGTTGGCGCAGACCTTGGTGACGGCGGGGCCCTTGTCCTTGTTGGAGCAGTTGACGAACACCTTCTTGGAGTAGGGGACCTCCACGATCAGCTTCCGGGGGCAGGCCTCGCGGCAGGCGCCGCAGTTGGTGCACTTTTCCTTGTCCACCACAGCCGCGCCGTTCTCGCCCACATGGATGGCGTCGAACTTACAGGCGGCCACGCAGGAGCCGAAGCCCAGGCAGCCGTACTTGCAGGCCAGAGCGTCGCCGGCCAGGACCTTAGTGGCGGCCAGACAGTCATTGACACCGCGATACTCGAAGTTCTTCACGGCGTTGGTGCCGCCGTTGCACAGCACGTGGGCCACCATCTTTTCGCCGGTGGGAGCCTCCATGCCCATGATGGCAGCGATCTTGGCAGCACCCTCGGCCCCGGCAGGGGCGCAGGCGTTGATGGGAGCCTTACCGGCCAGGATGGCCTCAGCGCAGCCGCCGCAGCCGGGATAGCCGCAGCCGCCGCAGTTGGCGCCGGCCAGACAGGCCTGGATCTCGGGCAGGCGGGGATCCACCTCCACCTCAAAGACCTTGGCGGCCACCGCCAGGATCAGGCCGAACACAATGGCAAGGGCGCCAAGGACCACAACGGCCCAAATGACAGTAGTAAAATCCATAATTTTTCCTCCTTACCAGACCTTCAGGCCGCTGAAGCCCATGAAGGCCAGAGCCATCAGGCCGGCGGTGACCAGCGCGATGGGGAAGCCCTCAAAGGACTTGGGGATGTCACTGGAGACCTCCAGCTGCTCGCGGACGGCGGCAAACAGGAAGATGGCCAGCAGGAAGCCCAGACCGCCGGTGATGCCGTAAACCACGGAGCTGATGAAATTGTAGTCGTTCTGCACGTTCAGCAGGGCCACGCCCAGCACGGCGCAGTTGGTGGTGATCAGGGGCAGGTACACGCCCAGGGCGGTGTACAGGGTGGGGATGTTCTTCTTCAGGAACATCTCCACAAACTGCACCAGACCGGCAATGACCAGGATGAAGGCCACGGTCTGCATGAACTCCAGGTGCAGCGGCACCAGAATCAGGTTCACCAGATAGCAGAAAGCGGAGGCCAGACCCATAACGAAAGTCACGGCGGCGCCCATGCCCACTGCGGTGTCGATCTTCTTGGACACGCCCAGGAAGGGGCAGATGCCCAGGAACTGGGAGAAAATAAAGTTATTGGTCAGAATAGCGCCAAGGGAGATGGCGAGCAGAGTCGTAACAGACATAGCTTACTTGACCTCCTTTTTCTTTTCGCTCTTGGCCAGGGCCCACTGCATCGCAGCGATGAGAGCGCCCAGGGTCAGGAAGCCGCCCACCGGCAGGGTCAGCAGCTTGATGCCGAATTCCTCGGGGAAGATGGTGATGCCGGGGGCGCTGCCCAGTCCGCCGCCGCCCAGCAGGCCGCCGCCGAACTTGCCGGAGCCCAGCAGCTCACGGAACACGCACATGATGATCAGCACGATGGTATAGCCGATGCCCTGGCAGACGCCGTCCACAGCGGAAGCGCCGATGCCGTTCTTGGAGGCGAAGCCCTCGGCACGGCCCAGGATGATGCAGTTCACCACGATCAGGGGGATGAACACGCCCAGGGAGTTGGACAGGGCGGGGACGAAGGCCTTCAGCAGCAGGTCCACGCAGGTGACGAAGCCGGCGATGACCACGATGAAGCAGGCGATACGGACCTCATTGGGGATGATCTTGCGCAGCAGCGCGATGAAAATGTTGGAAAGGGTCAGAATGATCAGAACGGAAATGCCCATGCCCAGGCCGTTGAAGAACGACGTGGTGATGGCCATGGTGGAGCACATACCCAGCAGCTGCACCAGCACGGGGTTCTGGGTGATCAGGCCCTCCTTGAATTGCTTGCCAAAGTTCATATTGCAGCTCCTCCTTTCTTAGCCCAGAGCTTCCACGGCAGCCAGGGCGGCGTTAGCGCCCATGGTGATGCCCTTGGTGGAAACGGTGGCGCCGGAGATGGCAGTGATGTTGCTGCCCACCGCCAGGGTGCCGACGCCGGACATACCGACGAACTGATCCAGCACGGGGGTACCGGCGGCATTGGGCTTGTTCTCGACCACCTTGGTGCCGATGCCGGAGGTCTCGGAGTGGCTGACCACGGAGATGCCGGTGATGGCGCCGTTGGCGTCGATGCCCACCATCATGGTGATGGTGCCCTGGGAGCCGGAAGCGGCAACCTTGGCCACATAACCGGCCTCAGCGCCGCCGTTGGTGACGCCGTACAGCTCGCTGACGGTGCCGCCCTGTGCCTTGGCGGCGTCAATAGCAGCCTGGGGAATTTCCAGCTTGTCGGTGAACTCGCTGCCCTCGGGGACAACGGCGCTCATGGCCACCCGGGTCTTTTCCGCTTCGATGGCGGCGATCTTGTCCTTGGTGACGCCGTTGACCAGGCCCAGCAGGAGGGCCACCACCAGGGAGATAACAGTCAGGGTGCCGGCGACCTTCAGAATAAACTTACCGGAGATCTTCATTTTGCAGCCGCCTCCTTCTTTTCTTTCTTGGGAGCACCGTAGATGGTGGGCCGGATGTACTTATCCAGCAGCCAGGTGGTGCAGTTCATGATCAGGATGGAATAGCAGACGCCCTCGGGATAAGAGCCGAAGCGGCGGATGAAGCAGGTCAGCAGGCCGCAGCCGATGCCGAAGATGATCTGGCCGGGCTTGGTAACGGGAGAGGTGGCATAGTCGGTGGCCATGAAGATGGCGCCCAGCATCAGGCCGCCGCCGAAGACGTTATAGAGCATGTAGTCCACGGCGGAGATACCGGCGGGGGCGGAGATCAGGCACAGGACGGCCACGGTGGCGATGAAAGCCACGGGGGTGTGCCAGGAGATGACCTTGCGGATCACCAGGTACACGCCGCCCAGCAGCAGCATCAGCGCGGAAACCTCGCCCAGGGAGCCGCCGATGCGGCCCAGGAACATATCCACCACGGAGTAGTTGCTGGTCAGGGAGGCCAGGTCGCCGCCCTTCATGATGGCCAGGGGGGTGGAGGAGGTAACGGCGTCAGCGTTGGAGCCGAAAATGGACAGCTTGCTCATGGGCACGGCCCAGGTGGTCATGGCGGTGGCATAGCTGGCCAGCAGAACGGCACGGCCCACCAGAGCGGGGTTCATGAAGTTGCAGCCGATGCCGCCGAACAGCTGCTTGACCACCACGATGGCGAAGAACGCGCCGATGATGATCATCCAATAGGGCAGCGTGGGGGGGCACACAAAGGCCAGCAGCATACCGGTGACCACGGCGGACAGGTCGCCGATGGACTGGGGCTTCTTCAGGAGCTTGCGATAGCCCCACTCCCAGAACACGCAGGCGGCCACGGACACCAGGGTCAGGGCCAGGGCCCGGAAGCCAAAGACGAACACGCTCATGATCAGAGCGGGGATCATGGCAATGATCACGTCCATCATGATGGTCCGGGTGCTCTCGTTGGACCGGATGTGGGGGGAGGAGGACGCGATCAGCTTCAAATTCTTGTAATCGGTCATGGTTTACGCCTCCTTCTTTTCGGCGGCGGCCTTCTCGGCCTCTGCCTTGGCCTTGGCGGCCATTCTTGCATTGTTGACTTTCTGCTTGCCCATGCGGAAGGCGTGGGTCAGGGGCAGACGGGCGGGGCAGGTATAGGCGCAGGCGCCGCACTCGATGCAGTCCATGCCGTGGAGGGTGTTCTGCCAGGTGTCCACGTCGCCCTTCATCAGGTACTTATACATGAACACGGGCTCCAGCCGCATGGGACACACGCCCACGCACTTGCCGCAGCGGATGCACTGGGGATTCTCCTCGTACTGCTCCTCGTCACCGGCGAAGGCCAGCATAGCGCCGGTGCCCTTGCCCACGGTGACGTCCAGGTTATACTGGGCAAGACCCATCATGGGGCCGCCCATGATCAGCTTGTAGGTTTCTTCCTTCAGGCCGCCGCAGGCATCGAACAGGGCGGTGATGGGGGTGCCGATGGGGCACTCGAGGTTCTTGGGGTCGATGACGCCGGAGCCGGACACGGTGACCACCTTGCTGACAACGGGCATACCGGTGTAAACGGCCTTATAGATGGCGCAGGTGGTGTTCAGGTTGAAGATGCAGCAGCCTGCGTCGGCAGGCAGCTTGCCGGAGGGAACCTGACGGCCGGAGATGGCCTGGCACAGCTGCTTTTCAGCGCCCTGGGGGTAACGGGTGTGCAGCACCTCCACCACCACGGGGGCCTTCAGCTCGTCGATGGTCTTATTCAGCACGTCGGCCGCGTTCTGCTTGTTGGCCTCCACGCCGATGTACACGTGCTCCACACCGAAGCACTTGGCCAGCAGGGTGGCGCCCTTGATGACCTGCTCGGGCCGCTCCAGCATGGTGCGGTGGTCGCCGGTGATGTAGGGCTCGCACTCGGCGGCGTTGATGATGACATAGTCCACCTTGCCGAGGCCGGAGCTGATCTTCACGTGGGTGGGGAAGGTTGCGCCGCCCTGGCCCACGATACCGGCGTTCTTGACGATTTCCACCAGCTGCTCGGGAGTCAGGCTGTCAGGGTCGTCCACGGGATGAATGTCCGGACACACGGTGTTCTGGAAGTCGTTCTCGATGACCACGGACATCATGGTCCCGCCCATGGAGAAGGGACGGGGCTCCACTGCCTTCACCGTGCCGGACACGCTGGCATGGATGGGAGCGGACACGAAACCGCCGGGTTCACCGATCTTCTGACCGATGGTCACCTTGTCGCCCACCGCAACGATGGGCTTGCAGGGTGCACCGATGTGCATAGACATGGGAATGACCACCTCAGCCGGGGCTGCCAGCTGTTCGATGGCCTTTTCATTGGTTGCGGCCTTCATATCATTGGGATGAACGCCGCCAAAGAAAGCTTGTGCCATTGTCTTCACCTCATCTTACTACTGGGTGGCCCTATGCCACCACATACTGCCCTAAATTCTACACCAGATTTGGCTTCTTGTCCACCCCCTGTATTCCGGTTTTCTGCAAAAATTATAGGTTTTTGTCTTATTCTTAGCTTTTCGGAGGGAATCCGGCGGAATCTTTATCCAAAAATACCCGAAATTTCTCGTTCTTGTGTTTGGGGGCGGCATATGGTATACTATGCGCAGAAAAGCGGACATATGGCCGCCTGCGGGGCGGCGTGTCACAAGAAAGGAAGTGCTTTCATGCCCGATCGCATTCAGATTAAAGAAGAAGCCAAGCAGGTGCTGCGGGGCGCCCGGGTGAACCCCTACCTGGTGTCACTGATCGTTGTGGGGGTTCTGGGCCTGCTGGGCGGGCTGGACTCCTATGTGGGGGCGTCCCAGACCGTGGACCAGATGGCAGGCTATGACCCCGACCTGGCGGCGATGCTGCCCAGCTTTCCGGAGTTCCCGGTGCTGCTGGTGGCCTTTGTGGCGGCGGTAAACTGGCTGGCCCAGGCAATTCTCAGCGCCGGCTGGTCCATCTATCACCTGGGCGTGCGCCGGGGCAAGGAAATGCCCTTCTCCTGCCTGCTGGACGGGTTCAGCTTCCTGGGGAAGCTGATCCTGCTGAACATCGTTATGAGCATCTTCGTGTTCCTGTGGTCCCTGCTGTTCTATATCCCCGGCCTCATCGCCCAGTACCGGTACCGCTTCGCGGTGTATAACCTGTGCGAAAATCCCGACATCGGCATCATGGAGGCCATCAGCATGAGCAAGGCCCAGACGGCGGGCTTCAAGTGGACGCTGTTTGTGCTGGACCTGTCCTTCATCGGGTGGATTCTGCTGTCCGGCCTGACCCTGGGCATTCTGGACATCTGGCTGTCCCCCTACCGGGAGCAGGCCAACGTGGGCTATTTCCAGGAGATCAAGCGGGTGAAGGGCATCGGCTTCCAGTCCGGCCCCGATAACGGCGGCGACGATCCCTTCCGGCCCATCGACCCCTTCGGCCCCAACGAATAAGCAAAAAAAATCCTGCGGCAGAGCCGCAGGATTTTTTTCTTACCTATAGTAATCCGTTTCGTCGGTAAGGGCCATAGGCAGGCCGTTGTGATACACCGGCAGAGTCTGGAACTTGAAGCGGCTGACGCGGTGCTTCTGGTCGATCTGGGCCCGGATGGCCGGGTCGCAGACGCCCCGGCGAACGTATTCGTTGACGGCGTGATAGGTGAAGCCCAGGTTGTCCTCGTCGGTGAGGCCGGTGAGGCCGTCGGAGGGGGCCTTCACCAGGAACTTTTCCGGCAGGCCCAGCACACGGCCCAGGGCGATGACCTCCTCGGTGGTGTACATGCCCAGCGGGGAGAAGGCTCCGGCGGAGTCACCGTAAATGGTGCAGTAGCCTACCCAGTCCTCGGAGAGGTTGCTGGTGTTGATGACAATGCCGTCGGGCACGGTCTGGGCCACGGCGTACAGAGTGGCCATGCGGATGCGGGAGGGCAGGTTCACCCGGGTCTGGCGGCTGGGGGTCAGGCCCGCCTTCTCCATCTCCTGCAGAACGCCCTGAACGGCGTCGTGGATGTTTATGGTGCAGTGGGGGATCTGCAAGTGCTCCACCAGGGCCTGGGAATAGTCGATGTCCGGCTGGACGCCGTTGGGCATCAGCACGCCGTATACGTTCTCCCGGCCATAGGCGGCCACAGCCAGCGCCGCCACGGTGCTGCTGTCCTTGCCGCCGGAAATGCCGATGACGGCGGTTTTGCCGCCGCACTGGGTCATCTGCTGGTCCATCCACTCCAACAGGCCCGCCAGCTGCTTCTGGGGATTAAATTCCATAGGAATGCGCCTCCTGTCTTTCAATTGGTGTTATTTTACCCCCCAGGGGTCCCGATGGCAAGCATTTTTTCCGCTGATGAGGGTGGCTTCCGCGGGGATATGCGGTGCATCATACGGCTCTCTTCCGTGCTGCAAATGTTTATTGGGGCTTTACGCCGTCAATGGTCAGCACCGTGACGGTGCCGCCGGGGGCGTATGGCTCCAATGCCCGCCGGAAATCGTCGATAGTTTCCATTTCCTTGCTGCCCACATAGTAGCGCTTATCGAAAAAACCCTTCTGGGGCGTGTAGTCGGAGCTGGACCCGGCGGTGACAGTCCGGCTGCCGTGAAGCAGGCGAAGCTCCACAATGTCATTCTCCTCCGCCAGCGCCGCCAGCTGCTCCAGGGAAAAGGGCTTTCCGGCAGCCTTCTCCCGGCCCGATACCGGCTGCCTGGTCTTGGGGGATCTGCGGTGCTTCCGGACGATGCTGATCTCCACCAGTGCGCATATAACGCCGTAAAAGAGTCCCCAGGTCAGCACGATCAGCAGCACGAACACCACCGCCCGGGGCGTACTCATGGGCCGACTTCCGTTGACCACTGTCAAAAGCCAGTAGGACAATAGACACAGCAGTATCCGGCAAATGGGCCAGGTGTAGCCGGTAGCGTTTTTGTTCACGCGGAACAGTGCGCACCATAGGGCTTCCAGACGCTTCTTCGTAGAGCTTCCCCTCCTTTTTTCTCATTGTATCCCATCTCACGGACTGCCGTCAACACAATTATGATATGTTCCTGTTTTCAACGGAGCGGTGAGACGGCTCCACATACACGGCGCAGACATTGCAGCCCGGGGCGCAAGCGGGGAAATTTTGATTTCCCGACAGGGTGCGGCCTTTTTTGCCCCCTCCGGCGGATAAAATGGGGGAAAGGAGGTCGAACGCCATGAAATTGCAGCGAAAAGGTGAGTTTCTATCCACCCGGGTCCAGTACCTGTCTCTTATACACATCTGACGCTGCCGACGA
>ENA-OZGD01000467-OZGD01000467.1-human-gut-metagenome-genome-assembly--contig:-NODE-467-length-18310-cov-6.163407_pt1 | contig 18310 bp, 19 predicted proteins | sample MGYA00244653_ERZ653652 | MGnify/ENA primary metagenome ERZ653652 (study PRJEB26926, sample SAMN06164983) | human gut metagenome | biome: ENVO:00009003; feature: ENVO:2100002; material: ENVO:00002003... | reverse complement strand
TAGCTGCAGTCTCGTGGGCTCGGAGATGTGTATAAGAGACAGTTCTTATTCACAACGGGCCAACTTCCTTTCTCCCATTGCACAGGAGCTAAGAATGTTTCACGCCCCATCACATGTTGCAAATAACCATGTGTACGATAGCCTAAAAAAATCACCCACCAAGAACCGTCCGGGGCTTGTACGAAATCAGCATGTCCCAATCCTTGAATAGGACTATTCTGCATCTCATTATTAAAATGGGACAATATAGGATTCGACGGACATGGTGTGTAAGAACCTTCCAAATAACGACTGCGGGCCAACGTCACATGATGACCATGTTCTGTTCCCCCTTCCGCCAACAGCAGATAATAATATCCGTCTTTCTTATATAGATGGGGGCCCTCAGGATAACGTCCTCCCATTCCTGACCACAGGCGTTTAATCTCAGATAGCTGTTTACCGGTGTTGACATCAATCTCACAAATTTTAATTGTCCCATCCTTCCAAAGAAAATAACATTTACCTTCATCAAAGAAAAGAGTAGGATCGCAACTACCTGTCACAAAATCTATCATAATAGGATCAGACCACTCGCCAGCCGGATTATCCGTATAAACATAAAAATGTTTTCGAGAAGGGAAAATAGTCGTCACCATGTAAAATACCCCATCATGATAGCGGATAGTAGGAGCATAGATACCGTTATTACCATCCATGTTTTCCAGATTTACTTGAGAAGGGCGCGTCAAACATGCCCCTATCTGCTCCCAATGAATCAAATCTTTACTGTGGAAAACCGGGACTCCTGGGAAATACTGGAAAGTACTGTTTACCAAATAAAAATCATCACCTACCCGGCAAACACTAGGATCGGCATGAAAGCCTGGAAGAACCGGATTCTTAAAGCCTTGTCCCCAACAGATAAAAGAGTAAAGCAAGCTAACTGTAATTATTATACTTTTTTTATTCATATCTAATATCATTTTTAATGGAATAATCAACCTGCAATAGTGCCTCATATAGTTTCGGTCAGTGCTATATCAACTTAAAACTACATACTTTAATGTCAGATTTGTGAAATTCTCATGCTAAAGCATAATTTATCAAAGAACAAGTGAATTTTCATATAACAAGGATCTGTGTTACATAGCCATGTTTTTCATGACACAGACTTCGTATAACAAGTTTAATGGTTTCATTGCAAATGTATAAAGAATGTTTGATACATCTTTTTAAAGCATGATACACATTCCTTCATTAATATTACATCTTTCTCGTTTTTCGTTACATTTCTTATCTTACATGTAACACATATGTAGGCAACTAGTTATTTATAAATGTAATTATAAAATTTATCACCTTCAAAATCGTGTTATGTTCGTGTAAACAACTTGGCTAATTCTTCAGTGGATATACTCGCCAGTTTTCCAATAACAAATCTCTACAGAGGTCTTTAGAAGCAGGTTATCAAATCGCTTAATGGTGAGGCGTTCTTTTATGAAGTATAAACTTTATAACTTGAATATGCTTAATTGGCTTAAGAGTATTCTTAGCAAATAAATGTATTAGGTTTTCGGCTTGGGTTGAGATATGTACTTCTCGCTCAATTTTATCGCGATGAAAAGAGATAACCTCATCATGGGTCTAAATCAGATAGAACTATTGTCAATAGAAGATACTAAAAGAAAAAGAAGGGTCAATGTAAAAACCTGAGGGGTAAATTTATAAATTGTTATCTTTGTCTCCAAATTCATAGCTTATGGAGTTAAACGGTTATCGCCTTCTTCTTCCTGAAGGCACTTTAGACTACTTTGATCTTGTTGATGTGAAGGAAAGCGTAAATGAAGTTGTATTCTACCTTGAGGAGAAAAATATCGTTCCTGAGAAGTATACAGATCAGGATACTGAGAGTAAAGGCTTTTATGACCCTGTTATTGTTCAGGATTTTCCTCTCCGTGGCAAGAAGGTCTTCCTTAATATTCGTCGTCGTCGCTGGCTCTTAAAGAAGCATAATGAGTATATCTCTCGTAACTGGCGTATGGTGGCTGAAGGTACTCGTATGACGCAGGATTTTGCGTCTTTTTTAAAAGAACTGTATTGATAGCTATCCGATCAGTTGCAAGCTCTTAGGTCTTTTATATGGAGTTGACGGGGATTTATTGGAGCGTCAATACCGTAACCATCTAAGTGGTTATCTCCATTGGGACCAACTTGTTCATGCAGAGGATTGGCTACTATTCGAAAAGAATATCGGTGCTTATATCTGTATTGATGAGGTAGCCCTCTCGCGTGGAGAACTCTATACTGTACTGACCAATAAAGAAGCTCACGGTGGTAAAGGTAGTATGATTGCCATCATTAAAGGTACGGACGTTCATACGGTCACTTCTGTCCTGCTTAAGCTCTCCCGTCGCCGCCGTTACCAAGTGCGCGAGATAACCTTGGATATGGCTCCTAACATGGAGCAGATTGCACGCATCTGCTTTCCTGCGGCCAAACGTGTTACCGATCGCTTTCACGTACAGAAGTTAGCTTATGAAGCTGTGCAGGAGATGCGTGTAAAAGCTCGCTGGGAGGCTTTGGATGAAGAGTCCACTCAGATTGCTTATGCAAAGGCCTGTGGAAAGATGTATCATGCACCTGTTTTCGCTAATGGAGATACAAGAAAGCAGTTGTTAGCGAGAAGTATTTATCTGCTTTACAAGAAGGAATCCTTATGGACTCAGTCTCAAAGAATACGGGCTGAAATTCTTTTCAAGGAATATCCCGATATAAAGAAAGGATATTATCTGTCTATGCGGTTAGGCTTAATCTATCATCAGTGTAAGTTTAAGGATATTGCTTTGACAAGGCTGGCAAGGTGGTATGATGAAGTAGATAAATCAGGGTTCCTCACCTTTGGAAGGGTCGCACGTTCTATACAAACACATTATCTGGATATAATCAATTTCTTTGAAAGGAGGGCAACCAATGCCGCAGCAGAGTCATTCAATGCTAAAATCAAAGCATTTAGAGCACAGTTCAGAGGAGTAAGAGATAGAGCTTTTTTCTTATATAGACTTGCTAAATTATATGCTTAAATATAAAATCCCTCAGATTGTTACGTTGACCCAAAAAGAATATCATTTACCGGTGTGTCACGTTTGTCATTGATTTATATCTGGAGGGTCTGCAAACAAAAAAGGCTCCATTCTGTTAAGAATGAGCCTTTCAGTTTGTGGACCAGCCTGGGCTTGAACCAGGGACCTCCAGATTATGAGAACGATAAGATGATATTCTGCGATAGCCAATGATTTTTATGTTTATTGAATGTCAGGTAGTTATGTTGTTTATTGCTCTCGGTGAGGCTCACTAAATCCCCCTAACTGAAATAGTTTGTTTACGCATTGTTTACGCAGACAAAATAGAAAGGACAGCACTTTAAGGAGTACAAGTAGGATCACATATTTCTTGTTTTTCTAATATAATTCACTGATAACAAGGTGTATATAATCAATAATCCAAATAAGCACATTCAAATATGCTTATTTGGATTATTATTAAACGAAAAGTTATAAACCGTATGATGCCTTTGTATGGTTCTTTGTATTTTCCCTTACAATATAGGCATAACACGCCACCGGAATAATTTGCAAAGTCAAATTATCAATCTTTATATTCCGCTTTTGTTGATACTTTTGACAAACATTATAGTACAAATAAGTGAAAGATCAATCTTTAGTTGTCAGATCTCCTATTATGTCACCTATTTCTTCCGGATCCACACCAGGAAACATGCTTTCAATCATAGCTTCCTCATCATAAAAAAATAATTCTTTCTTTACCATAATTTTTCATGTTTTAAAAGTTAATTATTTGAATCCCAACAAGCGATTAAATCTACATCTTCATCTGAGTCCCAATCGATTGTAAGGGTATATTCGTCTGAAACATTCGCTAATGCATCCTCGATATCATCACAATTGTAGTCATCATTTATTTCTACTTCAAAATAAGCGCATCGAGCACCCCAACCTTTCCCCCTTGGGCCGTAATACCATATTTCGCAATTATAGTTTGACAAAGCATCATAAATGGCACTTTTTATTTCTCTCCAATTCCTCATACAATTATTTATTTTCTCATATACTGATTAATTCCTATGTGTCCTAAAAAAGCGGCTCCTCCACCAAACAAACCACCCAACAATGTATTTCTAATTACTTTCTTATTTACTGTGCCCTCTTTTATAACATTGTAAATGAATGTACCTGCTCCTACTGCTAAAGAAGTCATTATAAATGTAGGCCAAGCGGTCTCTGCATCAAAAGGTAAGCTCTCTTTGCCAAAGTTTGATACACGTATTGCTTCTTCTCTCGAAGTTCCTGAATCTACTACTCTATCTGCAGTACCTTTGGGTATTTCACCTTTTGCTTCCATTTTCGCTAATTCGACTTTTGAACCTTCAACGACTTCTGTATTGACAAATAACATCTGTTCGGGATAGCCTTTTGCTTTTGCAATGTCCTTTGCAGCCCACCATGCCGAAGCGTAACATTTATATTGAACCTTAAATGAGTTCCCGTTTTTATCCGTAAAAATGGCATCTGCTCCTCCTTCTTTCTTGCTTTTCCCAATGCTCGAATCTACTTGGTATCCTTCCTTTCGGAATTTTCGATTATTAATGTCTTCAAAAGCATATCCTTGTCCGGTTTTGTACCCCTGCTTATTCGTTCCGTTGTACATTTCCGTGTTCAGTTCTTTATTGCTTATAAAAATACAACTTCCGGCAGTTATGACTCCGACAGTTCCAGTCGCTACTTTGACCCCGATTTCCGCAACTTTAGACCGTCGATAGTCTGACTCGGAAATTTTATACAGCTTCTCGCCGTCATATAGGTAACACCCATAGTTCAATGCATTCACTTCTTGAACAGACATTCCTTGTTCCTTCAGCCATCTTTTAAGCTTATCTGCATTATTTGCAGTAATTTTTAATTTTCTTTTCATTGATTACTCCTCCTTTTCGTTATCTTTGTTGCAAACATATAGCTAATCACATTGACTGCAAAAAGATAAAAGTATATTTTTTTGCGGATTTTACATGTGTATCAGTAAACCCGGGAATTTGATACAGAAATGGATGAGAGAATAGAAATATTGGAGAGTGTAATAAAGGGAGGTGTGTTTGCGAAAAATATATCTGCACTTCTTAAAGAATTGGGATATATTAATAAAAGGAATGGTAAGGTTGATCGTAATCCTTATTACCGTTTGGAACAGACCGTGGATGAGGTATGGAGACGGCTTCAAAACTGTTTTCTTGTATCGGACGCTACCTTGTATGACTTGGCACGTATTTTTGAGGGTGCCAAGTGTGCTGTTGATTTGTTCCTTCCGGAAATGAATCGGGAACATTCGCAGTGGGTGGAGAACCTTATCCTTGCCTTCGTGACAGAATGTTATGATTACTTTTCCCCAGAATTCCAACAGGAGGAAGTTCCTTTTCTAAAAGATTTGCGAAAAGATGAACCGGATGTTTTTTGGGGAATTGTGACATTGGTCTATCTCCGGTGCAAGAATATCAACTTCTATAGGGGAAACACAAAACTGAACTTTTGCCGACTGATAGAGGCATTGGACCGATTGCTTTTTTCCCTTTATCCGGAGAAAAAGGATGCGCATGAGGTCTCTTTTAATCTGAAACAATTAGAGACTGCTCCCAATTTGTATAAAGCAATTGTGAATAGCATTATCTTGTTCCGGCGTTATACAGAAACTGATTTCACTGAGAATGCCAGCCGAGTCATGAAGTTGTTCGATTGGGGGAAACGGAGTTTTTGGCGCAAACCGGATTGTGATTACAAACAGGGAAGTGAAATATGGTTATTAGTGGAACAAAATTTCGGACGTGCCACCAACGGCTATTACATGGTGCTGCATCTGGAAGCCGGAAAGGATATCCATACCTTTGAACTGAAGGATTCGCTTGTGTTCTGCTTCTGGAACATTGATGATGAAAATGATCCTCCCATTCTCCAAGCCAGCCGGGAAAGCGGAGCCAAGCGGGAATGGTGCTTCTATGCCTATGGATATGATGATGGAAAGAAACAACTCTCTTTTGAAGCCAATCCAGAGACAGGAAATCTGTTTGGATTGCCTGATGAATTACAAATGATAGACCTCGAACACCCACAAGACAAGGATGAAAAAGTATGGGTAAGAATTCTGAGGATGTGGGATGAATGTCAAGGAAGTTCCGTTTTTCAGAAAGCCAAGGAAATGCTTTCAGAGAGGATTGAACTAAAAGATGAGTACAAGTTGGTGGACGTACAAATCAGTTGGTACAAATTTACCTTGGTTATTGACCGAGAGGGAGAAATCGTCAAATATGAACTACCCATAGAATCTTATGATTTTCTGTCCGAAATCAACCCGTTCCAGACGCTCCTGATAGTCAGACATACGGATGATGATGAGATTTATGTGGAGTGGCCGGGCTTGGGATATGGCATTCGTTTGGCAGAGTTCGAACAATTGAATCTTGGCAGGACATCACGTTCTATAATTGAAGAGTAAAACAAGGCTATATTTATTATTACAAGAGACAAAACTAAAATGTGACTTAAAAGGCAATTTTCAGGAAATAAACAGACTCTCCCAATCCCGTATTTAAATGTATGAAAATTTTTGGGCTAATTACCAATGTCTTCGCTCAAGTTTTACAAAGGTCTTGTAGTAAAATATGTAACTAATCCTAATGCCACCGTATAAACGAACAAAAATATCACCAATACTTTCATCCAAAAATCAGAAAACCAAACGCCTTCATTCCGCCTGAGAAGTTTGCGCATATTGGATTCATGCTCTGTTAGCATCTTCATCTGTTCGGAGTGATGATTCTCCAATACGGTTTTCCATGCTTTGACAGCTTGGTTTAAGAGCTGTTGAAGCTGGGTAAGATATTCCGATTTTATAGTTGCCTTAAACTGCGTGTCTCGTTCTGCTTTTACAATCGCATTGCAAATACCGTTGATGATATTGTCGGAACTATCAATCGCAGTCTTCAACGTCATTGCAGCATCACGTTCTGCTTTAATAGCATCTTGAAGGTCTTGATGGATTTTTACCAATGCGTACTTTGCTTCACGTATTTCTGTAAGTCGTTTGTCGGCATCCTGTTTTTCAACCTCTATCTCATGGCTGATTTCAGTCTTTTCCAACATATCATCAACATTTATTGATGAAGTGATTCTTGATTTGCCAATTCCCATGATTCTTGTCTATTAATGATTCGTTTTATCTGTGAAGTCCTTTCTTGCGTTTGCACATACTGTTTGCCATCCGTGCGCAACGGCGTGCCCATTCAAGTTCATCCTCGTCTTTGTCCCGTCCCCAACCATTAGTGTCAGAACCGCCACCGCCACTTGAAACTGCCATACTTGTGGCAGCATCCAAATATCCGACGAAGAGCAAAAGAGCCGTGTGCTGTATCTCCTCAATCTTAGCCAACGGATGGGCTTCCTCCAAAGAACAATTCTGTCGAATGATAGTATCTGCGGCTTCAGGTATCTCCACATGGAATTTGTGATATTCGTCTGTCGCTATATTGTAATGCCTCATAACAGATTGTAGAGGGGTAGGCTGTATAGTAGAAGTCATATTGGCTGTTCGTGTTTGTTGGGGAACTGGTTTTGTCGGCTCGGATTTCCTTTCCAACGGATGTAGTTTTGCCCAAGTAGCCTCAATCTTTGATGGAGTCAGATTACGTCCGACACCCAACATGGATGATTTATAAATGGAATTTCCACGTTTGATGGAATAACCGTAAACTCCACCACCTTTCTTTTCTTGCAGGTGTACTTTGTAGCCTTGTTTCACCAGTTCCGCTTCGTATTGCCACCAACTGAATTTGTCCATCGTGCGTAGTATCTCCATGCAGCTGTCTGAAATTTCTGCCCTATGCCGGATGCCTATTTCTTCAGACTGCACCCAGCCCCGTCTCTCGTTGATGATGTTCGCAACCATGACAGCTCTCTCACCAATCTTATGGCTGTCATTGACTTTACCGTCCATATCTACACGATTGGCGTCAATGTGCAAGTGGAGAATGCCACTTTTAGAATCACGATGCAGGGCGACTATGTATTGCGATCCTTTAAGGTTGGTCTGCTTTGAAGATGCCCGTTTGGTTTTGCCGGAGAGGTCAATGGAATCAAACACGCGGATGAACTCATTTGACAAACTTGCCCAATCGTCCATTGTCCATCCTCGGCTTTCTTCCTCGGATGGGGAAATCTCAATTCTTATCACATTCCTGCCAAGCGGTCTGCCCTTGTTGATATTCTCGGCAAACTTTCTCTGTATGAGCATCATCCGTCCGTACATTGCTTCCGGTGAGATATTATCGGGCAAGAGATTGGCTTTGACTATATCCGCTTTCTCCTTGTTGACAGAATACCTTATGGCATTTGCACCATGCGATATGGTAGAGGCTTTTGCTATCATAACAAATGAAGGTATTTATTCAGTAAGGTAATTTCCTATCTGGCTCCAGCGATTTATAAGTTGAGTAGCAGCTCTCATCCATTGTTCTACAAATCGGGTATCACTGAAATACATGGCACGTTTGTCCGCTTGGATGGATTTCACAGCTGCTGCAATACGGATAAGGTCGCCCCTTGCATCCGTCAAGCTGCACAAGGCTTCCACTTCACGGTCAGACAACCGTTGCCGTGGGTGTTGTCCCAAGGCGGTGCGGCGCACGTAGTCGCTTATGGATAAGCCGCATGTCTTGGCAAGTTCTGCTGCTTGGATATATTCCTGTTCCGTTACCCTGGCTTCAAGCCGCAGGGTACGTCTCACGACTTTCTTGTCGTTGTCTTCATCAACTTCCTTGTCGATATTCTTTTTCTTCTTCATGCTTTTGTAATGCTATGGGTGAAACATAAATCAAAAAAGGTCAGCACGGTGGGAGCTTGCGACTGCCGGAATATGCCTATGTGGTACGAATGAGCGAAGCGAATTTGTGCGACATAGGAACTTCTTGCAATACTGCATACAACAGCTTCGGACACACCACCTTTCAGATGCAACTATATCTGGTTGTCAGCCGGAATGTCTCCGCCGGAATTTTCCGTTGCCACAATCTGTGGGGAAACTGAAACAGAAGGGAAAGGGAAAAAGGGAGAAGACTGTTTACATTCATTTGATATAGCAGGGGGATTCTCTCTTTCATCAAGCCTGTCTTTCAGCCGGACATAGAAAGGGTTATCAATGCGGCTGCCATCCTGCATCCACGCCGATATGCATTTCAGTGTATGGATGCTTGTCCGATTACTCTGTGTGGATGCGACAATTCCCAACTGGTTCATCTTGTCAAGCACACGGGATATGGTCTTTTTATCGTAGCCCAACTTGCTGGACAAATCCACTTCTGAAAGAACGGCTTGCCCTACTTGCAAAGTCGTGGAGAAGCCTTTTATGGCGTACTCGGTCTCTTTTAATACTGCCGCTTCAATCAGTAGGTGCAGAATCTTCATACGGTCAATGCCGTATTTGCTCCCTGCCAGATAAGCAAGTTGCTCTGCTGAAAGCACTATACAATAGTTCAAGTTTGTTTTCATCATCTGTCTGTTTGAAGATATTTTATAAGTGGTGCAGCCAAAAGAGAAAGTCAACGGTGTATTCCGCATCTTCTCTCCGGCATATAATACTCTCTGTCATATGCGATATGGTCAAGTATGCCTTGCAGTCTGTCAAGCTGGCGGCTGTCCAGTACACGGATGGCAGCAATGGTAATCTTCTGCGAAGCGATACGACGGTGCTCGCAGTTCTGCTCCGACATGCTACCGTCTCCATCTGCATAGACGCTCCGCAGATAGTCGTTCACAGCTTCGGTCTGTACCTTACTTGGGTATGCTGCAGGGTAACGGTCTTGAATATACTCCACCATGTGGCTGACCGCATTTGCCAGTAGCGGTTCATGCTCTTGGAGTTGTTTGATAAGTTCTTCCTTTCTCATGTTTTCAATTATTTTGTCCCATGTCCCAAGCGTTTCTTATAACTTTCTTTTTTATCTGTCTTTTGTTTTCATCCTTTTTGAGGGGGAAAGAGGGACAAAGGGACAGATGCTTTTTCTTTTCCCTTAGTTCAAAATTTAGAATGGCAAATCCTGTTCACTTGGTAATGCAGGACTGACCTCTTCGCTTGGTGCGTCCACTCTCACCCACGGATGCTTTACCCGTCCGGTCTTGTCGCAATAGGCAGGGTGCAAGCCTTTGACTTTTTCCTGATCACTCCGTTTCCAATTAGGAATCATGGACATCAAACGGTTGATATATTGCGAAGTGTATTTGGCTGGATTACGTCTGACCAAATCATTAGGCATTTCCTCTATAATTTGCCGGGCGCAAACCATGTTGAGTGTGGTCATTGTTGAATTTGGCTCTGAATATGCTCCCTTTTGATAAGCCAGTCGGATGGGGATAGTCCAACTTGCATATTGGATGGGAATCTCACGTTCCAGATACATTTCCAAATCTTCCATGATGGGGTCAACAAGAATATTGGAATGTTGCACCTGTACTTCGTTAGCTTGAATTTCCATATCTGGTGTCAAGTAAAGTTTCATTCCTTGCCGATAATAGGCGTATGCTTCTGCCCAAAGCTGAGGGACAACATGTTGCAGTGCATCCAGCCATTCTGAAACATGCCCATTGCCTTTAACCGGAATTATCCACCAGCGGCGGTTTCCGTTGTCACCTTGCAGAAAGTTCGTCTCGTTGGTTGTAGCCGCAAAGACATTGTGCCGCATAAACTCCACAACCTTATGTCCGTATGCAGGACGCATATAGTCACTACAACGGCTCAGGAAAGCTTTGGCTGCCTCTGCGTCATTCGCCCGTTTCAAACCGTTCAACTCACTGATTTCAATAATCCAACCATTGGTTATGGTTTCTACCTTTTCCTTGTCGCCACTGGCAAAAGAGAACGAATCGTTGAACCACTTTCCACTGATGGTTTTGAAAAAGGTGCTTTTCCCGATACCTTGCGGACCTGGTAAAGTCAGTACGTTGTCGAACTTGCAACCGGGGTTGAAGACCCGGGCAACAGCTGCAACGAACCATAATTTTGTCTGTTCCTTAACAAGCGGCGTGTCCTCCGCTCCCAAATAATCAATGAGGGTCGTAGCTATGCGAGGATATCCGTCCCATGTTTCTTGGGTGATAAAATCCTGTACCGGGTTAAAACTCCGTTCCGAAGAGGTCGTTTTTAGCATTTCGAATACCTTATTCTGTGTCAGATGTAATCTGTATGTTCTCTCTAAATAGTCCTGTATCTTTCCTGCTGACTCCTCATCAACCTTGTTGCCATTGACGTTGCGAAACAAAGGGCTGAAACATACATCGTCTTGACAAAAGGTGTCATACTTTATCAAACTCAAATTTTCGTCCAGCGTAAAAATGAGTCTAAGGTTGCTGATGGAGCGAGTAAAGTTCCCATTATTGTCTGTTGCCAGATTCTTTTTCCAATTCTCTTCCATATCGCTATTCCTTGATGCGGATGCCACCTGATTCCTTTGCCAAAGACAGTGCAAGGTCTGCGTCCACTACGATTTTTCGACCTATCTGCGTGATAGCCTTATCTATGATGCCGCTCTTCTTAATGCGGTTAGCCGTGGGTACGCTACATCCGAACACACGGGCGATACCCTCTATGCCATAGAAGTTACCCTTGGGTGCCACTTGGGATGTGGACTTCTCGGTGGATTCTACATATTTTTCAATGAGAAAGCAAAGCTCTTCGCCAGTCATCATGGCAATAGGCTTTTGGAGTAATTGGTTGAGGTTGAATCTTTCTTCCATACTTTTACTTGTTTAGTTATTAGACATTTTAAGCCTCGGTTCAACTCTGTAAAACCGATATCACAAGCAAAAGTAGTGTATGAAACTCTGCGTATCGGTCGGTTTATTTATAGCTTAATTTTACCGACCGTTTTCCAACAGATGTTTGCAGATGAGTATTGCGAATAGCCGGATTTCCCAACTACCCGTTCTTGGCAAAATAGTTCGTCCATCGGTCTATTGTTCGTTTTGCCTTAGCATAACTGCTTCCTTTTTGTGGTGAGTCCAAAGTCATATCCTTGATTTCGCCATATCGCTTCTGTGGTATATCGTGTCCATAATGTCTTTTGGAAAATTGTTCTATGGCACGATGGAATGTCATGTATCTTGTAGATGCCTTTATTCTACCCGCATTAACCAACGACTTCAACAGATAAGCAAGGCTTATGTCCTCTGTGTTCTCTTCAAGAAATGAGTGGATGCCCTGCTTGATTCGTTCCTTGTTCCCAACGAGGATATCATCCAATGATTGCATAACCTTTTTGTTCCCACGTCTGCCTTTGACTTTTCGCAAGGCAAACATCACTTCCTTCCAGATTTCCGGATTACAGGCTTCTACTGTATCTTCCCAATCCGCTTTGGTTTCTGTGCCCATCTCTATACTTCCATTGACAAGTATGGTAACACATGATTTTATCAGAATCATATCGCCATTGTCAACCTCTCCACTGTTAAGCATACGGTCGAGCAATTTAGCCATACGTGAAAGGCCGTGGTCAAATACCACGAAATAGTACATGCAATAAGCTAAAGCCTCCTTCTTCTCCATCATATAGTCGTACAGGTTTGCCATAATCTCGCCAACAAATACGGCATGGGACAGGAAAATGATTCGGAAGACATACACGAGGGACTGGTACACCATATTCCTTTCCAGCTTGCTCAACAGATAGCATCCTTTGCTATTCCTCATAAGTATATCCAATTGCCCTATCAAATAGGATTTCGTTCCTTGGGGCAGACGATTCCAAATTTCAATAGGTGTCTCGGAATGAACCATCAGTAACTCCGACTTTGGGGATGTAAGCAGCTCTACCGTACCCGTTTTTACGTTGACACCTATCCACAGCCGTTTGTTGGTGATGCAATGGGCTATAATATCTGTATACTTGCCAGCCCATTGTTGGTTGGCGATATGCTGTACATTTTTACCGCTGAAATCAGAAAGCCAATTATACAGCATCAAGGCTTCTGGCGGCGTACATTCCTGCATCATCTGACACATATCCATCAAAACAGATAAGTTTCCCTTGCCTACAGCATCCATACGTTTGCAGAAATCGGCATATAATTCTTCATTGGCAGATTTCCAAGTACGGATAGCCATATCAGCGCAATCCTTCCTTGTGAAGTAGTCTTTTATTCTCTCTATGAACATGTTTCAAGCTGTTTTATAGTCGTGTAAACAATTTAGCCAACTCTTCTGTCGACATACTAGTCAGTTTTGCCAATAAAAAATCCCTTTCAGAGGTCTTTGCCAGATTCAACAGTTTCGAGTTATTCTCCATTTGTATGTCCAGAGGATAATGCTCAATGTATATTTGGGTGATTGCATGATCTGAAGATGCGTGTCCCATGCTTTCAGAGATATAATCCATGTCTACTCCCGCATTATGCAGGTTGGTGGCAAATGAATGTCGGCACCACGTACCAGACGGACAGATGGATTTATCCCAATTTAGTGCTTCGTGACATATTTTGATGATACGGTCTTTCACATTAGAATTTTCCTGCATGGTATATTTGCGGCGCAACTCTTCTGTTTCCGCGCCTTTTAATATATGAGGAAAAACAAGACCATCCCGAGTCGGAGGTGCTGCCACTTCATCTAACACATATTGTAAAGGAGGGATGATAGGAACGATTACTTCGGAACCGTCAGCACTTCTTCGGGAAGTTTTCTTTCGGTTGAAGCGGAAAGCCTTTCCGTTTGTCTGATAATAATAACTATCGTAAGTCAATCGTCCTGCATCTGCCATATTGAATCCATTGCATAGGTACTGGGCAAGAAACAATCCCAATGAGTAGTGGGCACGTTTGGTATATTCTTCCGACCAATGTTCGGGATATTTCTTTGAGACAAAAAGGTTATATAGCTCCGTCATCTGACAGACATTCAGAAAGCTCTGTTTGCGCTTTGCGCTCTTGGGTATGCTCACAAACCCTTTCTCCTTCTTATTAGAAAAAGGATAAGGAACATCTTTGAGGTAGCCTTCATGTACACACCTGTTCCATACGGCACGGCAACAACGGAGATAAATCCCGGCGGTAGTATCGCTGATTTTCCCGACTATCGCCCCATTCTCGTCTTTTACTCCATCATGCATTCCGTCTTTCCACTTCTGAATTTCTGCAGCACTGATGCAGAATCCTCTAATCATATTGCTTCCGAGAATTTTTCTGAATGATTTGAGTGCGCATTCGTAGCTCTCTGCTGTGGTAAAACGTGCGCCACCATCGTCTGTCCGTAATTCATGGATGATTTGTTCCCATACACCAACAAAGGTTTGTGCCTTGGTCGTATCTTCTTTGAATGGCATCACTCCCTCACCCATGATACATTGGCGTACCATTTCAAATGTCAGGATACCACCTTTGTTCAGGTTCATCAGAATTTCTTTGTATTTGGGGACAAAGCTATCTTTCCACTCTTTTTGAAGTTTGTAGTTCTCGCTCTTGCATTTAGTCGCATTACAGATGTCTGAGAACTTTCTTTCAGTGAAAGAACTTCCGACAGTAAGATAAAAGAATTTGCGGTCTATCGTGAAACGGAGAGATAACGGAAACTCGCACGCGTTTTTCCTGCGAGTACGTGAGTCCAACACGACAGAAACAGAACAGTTCCGTTCCTTGAAAAGCGACAGGGACTTTGTCAGTTTTTCCATTGCATTCATTGTTTATGTTCAACATAACCTCTGAATACAGACGCTTTGCAATGTGAGGCATACATATACAAAACACTGCATATAACCACAGAGTCCCTATCCTTTAGGCGGATAAAAACATTGTCGTTATATGCAGCGGTGCAATCTCGTCGTCTTCTGTCGCTGACTGGTAACCGGGCTTATGCTAATCGGTCTCAACCCCTGAAGCAACTCTCGCGTTTCGTTTGTCATAGAGTACCCTCCGACTGGCACTCCCTCTACGCATTGATTCATCGGAATGGGATAACCCTCCCACGGCGGTTAGGCAAACTCACTTTTCTTTTTCAAGAAAGAGCACCACCAAGGTCATGGCTTGCCACAAATGCATTACGCGATACAAAAGTACGATATTATTCTATAAATCAAGGTATAAATGGAATATATTTGAGCTTATTTAACCGCCAATCATCGTCATATTAACAACATACCTTAATAAAGGTGTTATAGGATTGCACGGAGTTTCACGGAAGTTCTATGCGTGAACAGAGCCAACTCAAACCGTTTGTTTACGCATTGTTTACGTAGACAAAGAAAAAAGCACTTGCGATTTCTCGTAAGTGCTTGATTCTTAATGTGGACCAGCCAGGGCTTGAACCTGGGACCTCCAGATTATGAGTCTGTTGCTCTAACCAACTGAGCTACAAGTCCGGTGTATCCTTATATCGGATAGCGGGGACAAAAGTAGTATTTTCTCTTGAAATATGCAAGCGTTTCAGATAAAAATGCGAATGTTCTTTGTTTAGAATTTATATGTTCGTTTAGGATTCTTGGGAAACCACCCTTTTTTTACCCGCTCTTCTTGTTCAAATACTTCTTTGATGGTCCAAAATGAGGAGAAGGCGAATACGCCTAGCAGCGAGGCTACCAAAATATTGTCGGTACACAGTGAAGCAATGGCACCGCCGATCCCCAACAATAGGAAAATCCACCAGCATTTAGTTCCCCAATAATATTCGGCTTTTACTACTATGGGGTGGAAGATGCCTATGATAAGGAAAGTACAGATACCGATTACAAGTCCTGACAGGTGATATTCGTTTAAGAAATCCATATTTATATAAAGTGATAAGGTGGTGAAATCATGGGGTTATGTCAAAACAAATAATAAGTGTTTTTTGTTTCGGCACAACCTCATTGTTTTATTTATCTTACTTTTCCGGGCAAATAGGAATTTCTTTCTTGATGCTTTGTTCCAGTGAAATTAATGTTTCTGTTGCAGTGACGCCGGGGATTTCCTGCATCTTGTTATTCAGCAAGTCCATTAGGTGTTCGTTGTCACGCGCATACACTTTGGTCAGCATGGTGTACGGACCGGTGGTAAAATGACATTCCACGATTTCGGGAATCTTTTGCATCTCGGTAACAACAGCCTTGTACATGGAGCCTTTTTCCAGTTTGATTCCTACATAAGTACAAGTCCTGTAGCCCAAAGACTTAGGGTTTACATGGTAGCCGGAGCCGACAATAACGCCCAAATCAATCAAGCGCTGTACGCGTTGGTGAATGGCGGCACGTGATACACCACATTCAGCAGCTACATCCTTAAAAGGAATACGGGCATTTTGGGAAATGATTTCCAGAATCTGCCGGTCAAGATTGTCTATTTTTTCCATAATAGTAAATAAGTAAAGTTCTTGTTGTTATCAAATAGTAAGCAAATATAGGACTTTATTTTAATTTATCTATAGAATGGAGCGAAAAAAAGAATAAAAGTGATAATACGATAAAGTGATAGGGTAATAAGGTGATAAAGTGATAATGGATGACAAGGTGATAAAGTGGTAGGGGGATAATGGAATAGGGCGGTGAAATATCGTCGCTTCACCGCCCTATCGCTTTTATGGCATGATCGTTTTATTTTTCGATACCTACCAGTTCCACTTCAAAAATCAGAGTAGAGAACGGTTTGATTGGGCCGCCGGTTTCTCTTGCGCCGTAAGCCAGTTCTTGCGGGATGTAAAGTTCCCACTTAGAACCTACAGGCATCATAGTGAGGGCTTCTGTCCAGCCTTTGATAACTTGGTTGGCACGGAACGTAGCAGGTTCTTTACGCTTGTAAGAGCTGTCGAATTCGGTTCCGTCAATCAGCGTACCTTTGTAGTTTACTTTTACTTTGCTGCTATCAGCGGGGATTTCACCGGTTCCTTTGGTGATAATCTTATATTGCAGACCGCTCGGAGTGGTTACAACACCTTCTTTGGTCTTGTTTTCAGCAAGGAATTTTTCACCGGCAGCTTTGTTGTCGGCGTATTTCTTTTCCATGGCTTTAGCCTTTACTGCATCCATCTGGGTCTGCATGAAAGTCTGAGCTTCTTCTTTGGTCATGATGCCTTTGCCTACAACTCCGGCAACGAAACCTGCCAACAGGTTTTCACGGCTGATGGTTTGTGTAGAGTCTCCACCGAAAATCTGTTGGTTGAAGCCTTCTACCCATTGCTTGCTTACCATCTGTCCGATTTGCAGACCTGCCATGTAAGCAACGTCTTTCTTGTCGATTTTGCTTGCACCTTCGTTGAAACCTTTCAGGAAGTCTGTCATTTGAGTAGAATCGATACCCTGCTGTGCGAGATATTGATCCAGGCCTTCGGTACGTGCCATACCGATAGCGTAAGATAATGAGTCAACGTCTGTTTTGAGGTTCGCTTTCGGGCTTTGTGCAGTACAGGATGCCAAACCGGCAGCTGCTGCAAGAGCCATGATAAATGTTACTTTTTTCATTTTGCTTTTACTTGTTGTTTATTTAGATAAAATTTTCTGTAATTCGACTTCGAATACGAGCGTGCTGTGGGGAGGAATCATCTCGCCGGCACCCTGCGCTCCGTATGCCAGGTCGCTGGGGATGTAGAGTTTCCACTTGGCACCTTCGGGCATAAGCTGCAGGGCTTCCACCCAACCGGGTATCACTTGGTTTACACCGAACGTGGCAGGCTGGCCGCGTTTGATGGAGCTGTCGAACAGCGTTCCGTCAATCAGTGTGCCTTCGTAGTGGCATTGCACCTGGTCGGTGGCTTTGGCATAGCGGCCCACGTTTCCTTCCGTGATAACTTCGTATTGAAGTCCGCTGGGCAGCGTAACAACTCCCTCGCGTTTTTTGTTCTCTTCCAGGAACTTTTTGCCGGCTTCTATGTTTGCTGCGTTCATCTTCTCCTCCAGTTCGGCGAAGTACTTGTTGACGATGTCACGGGCTTCTGTGTGGCTGATTGCCGTCTGGTTGCCCTCCAAAACGTCTTTGATTGCTTGTGCAAAGTCATCTACTGCAATGCCTTTGGCACCCATGCTTAAAAGATTCTGACCTATTCCAAGGCCGATAGCATAACTGAATTTGTCCATAAGATTCTTTTGTTGACGACCGGATTGGTTTCTTTTCCAGTCTATTGCAAATTTATGAGTGGCAAAAGTACGTCTTTTATTTGAATGATAAGGCTTTTAAGTATTTAATTTTTCTTATTTATATCACAACTTGAACATTCTTCTTATATTCTGTCTCTTATACACATCTGACGCTGCCGACGATAAGGC
>ENA-OZGD01000395-OZGD01000395.1-human-gut-metagenome-genome-assembly--contig:-NODE-395-length-20748-cov-9.441502_pt1 | contig 20748 bp, 16 predicted proteins | sample MGYA00244653_ERZ653652 | MGnify/ENA primary metagenome ERZ653652 (study PRJEB26926, sample SAMN06164983) | human gut metagenome | biome: ENVO:00009003; feature: ENVO:2100002; material: ENVO:00002003... | reverse complement strand
CCTGCATCTCGATGCTGAAGATCATGTATCTGGTGATTCCGTTTGCTCTGGATGCCATCATCACCTTCATTCTCTCTCGTCTGAAAGTTGAAGAAGCAAATGAAAAACTGCGTGCAGCAGTCTGATAACAAGCCATTATCATTTCTCCTTCATCTGCTGTTCCCCGGAGGAATCCAGCGATTCCTCCGGGGAGGCTGGAGAAATATTATGAAATTATAAAAGGTAAATGAGGAAATACTATGGCTGCATTTGATTTTGCAAAAGTAAAAGACCCCACCTTTTTCAAGGAAAACGTGCTGAATGCTCATGCAAGTTTCCGTACTTACGCTTCCCGCGAAGAATATCTAGCAGGAGAATCTTCGCTTGCGCTGAAGCTGGACGGTATCTGGAAATTCGCCTACGCAAAGAACTACACCAGTGCCATCCCCGGCTTTGAAAAGACGGATTACGATTGCAGCGGCTGGGATGACATTCATGTTCCGGCACACATCCAGATGGAGGGCTACGACATTCCCCAGTACGCGAATGTTCAGTATCCGTGGGATGGCCGTGAAGAAGTACAGCCGGGTGAGATCCCGCAGCGGTTCAATCCGGTGGCAAGCTATGTAAAATACTTCGAGCTGCCGGAATCCATGCAGGGCAAGCCCGTCCACATCGAGTTCGAGGGTGTGGAAAGCGGCATGGCTCTTTGGCTGAACGGGTCTTATGTGGGTTACACCGAGGACAGCTTCTCCGCACACGCATTCGATCTGACTTCCTATCTCCAGCCGGGCGTGAACAAACTCGCTGTGCAGGTGTTCAAGTGGACTTCCTCCAGCTGGTGCGAAGATCAGGACTTCTTCCGCTTCTCCGGCATCTTCCGCAGCGTGTGGCTGTACGCCATCCCCACCGTGCATCTGGAAGATATATCCGTCAAAACGCTGTTTGCCGGGGATGATTTTACTCATTCCACGCTGGAAGTTGCATTGCAGGTGGAGGGTAAGGGCGCAGCCCGTCTGACCCTGCGCCGCAGTGAGCTGGAAGTGTTCTCCGAAAAAATCCCGCTGAACGGCGGCTCTGCTCTGTTCAGCCATACGGTGGAGAACCCCCACCTGTGGAGTGCAGAGGACCCGGCTCTGTATGAACTGGAAATCGAGCTGCTGGACGATGCAGGCCATCTGGTAGAGGTGACCGGGCAGAAAGTCGGTTTCCGCAAGTTCGAGTTGAAGAACAATCGGATGCTGCTCAACGGCAAGCGCATCGTATTCAAGGGTGCCAACCGTCATGAGTTCAGCTCCATTACGGGTCGTGCTGTGGGCGTACACACCCATGAGGAACTGCTTCGGGATATCATCACCATGAAGCAGAACAACATCAATGCCATCCGTACCAGCCATTACCAGAATCAGGATGCACTGTACGACCTGTGCGACGAATATGGTCTGTATCTGATTGCAGAGAACAATCTGGAATCCCATGGCACATGGGATATTCATCAGGCGGGCATTCGCGGCATCGAGGGCGTTTTGCCCAATGATAAGCCGGAGTGGAAAGCTGTCTTGTTTGACCGCATGAATTCCACTTACCAGCGTGACAAAAACCATCCTGCTGTTCTGATCTGGTCTCTGGGCAACGAATCGTTTGGTGGTGAGACCCTGCTCCAGATGGCAGAGATGGTCCGCCGCTTTGATGACACCCGTCTGGTGCATTACGAAGGTGTGGTCAATGATCCCCGCTTCCTCGAAACCACCGATATCGAGAGCCATATGTACAGCACGGTCAAGGACATTAAAGAGTATCTGGCACAGGGCGATAAGCGGCCTTATATCGAGTGCGAATACTCTCATGCTATGGGCAACTCCAACGGTGCTTTGCACAAGTACACGGAACTTGCCGACCAGAAGGACTGCGGCTATCAGGGCGGCTTCATCTGGGATTACATCGACCAGTCCATCTGGAAAAAAGACCGCTACGGCAAGTGGTTCCAAGCCTACGGCGGCGACTTCGGTGAGCGTCCTACCGACTATAATTTCAGCGGAAACGGCATTGCCTACGGTGGTGATCGAGCTCCTTCTCCCAAGATGCAGGAGGTCAAGTTCTGCTATCAGAACATCGCCGTTTTCATCGACAACTCTGGTTTCGAAGTCTGGAATAAGAACCTGTTCACCTCTACGGATGCCTTCGACTGCGTTGCACTGCTGCATCGCGATGGAAAGCTGTATCAGCAGCAGGAACTGACCAATATTGATGTTGCTCCCGAAGAGCGTTCCAGCTTCCCGCTGCCGTTTATGGTTCCTGCGCTCCCCGGTGAATATGCAGTGACCATCAGCTTCCGTTTGAAGGAGGACACCAGCTGGGCAAAGAAAGGTCATGAAGTCGCCTTTGGACAGGGTGTGATCGCTGTGGTTCGTTCCATTCCCAGCAAGAAGGTCACGCCGTTTACCGTTCTGCACGGTACACACAACATCGGTGTCCGGGGTGAGAATTTCGATGTTTTGTTCTCCGATCTGAACGGCGGTCTGACTTCCTACCGCTATGCCGGCAAGGAGATGATTCAGGAGATCCCCCGGCCCAACTTCTGGCGCGCTCCCACCGACAACGACTGCGGCAACAACATGGGCGGCGTTCGCGGCCAGTGGAAGCTGGCAAGTCTGTACGCTACCGCCAAGGGCATCGGCAAGGAGATTCCGTCTGTTCATGGCGGCACCATCCTCCAGAACCCCACCTGCGAGGTGGAAGCCGACAGCGTGGTCGTGACCTATCTCTATAACCTCCAGACCAGCCCCGCAGCAGAGTGCAGCCTGCAGTACCGTGTGTTCGGTGATGGCCGCATCCAGACCACCCTGCACTATGACCCGGTGGAAGGACTTGCAGCAATGCCGGAGTTCGGCGTACTGTTCAAGATCGACGCTGACTACGACACGGTGGAGTGGTACGGAAACGGCCCTGCGGAGACCTACTGGGATCGTCAGCATGGTGCAAAGCTGGGCATTTACCAGAACAAGGTCGCAGACAACATGGCACAGTACCTTGTGCCGCAGGAGTGCGGTGCAAAGACCGCTGTGCGCTGGGCAAAGGTAGTGGACCGCAAGGGTCGCGGGCTGCTGTTTACCGCAGATGCCGCAAAGCCCATGTTCTTCTCTGCGCTGCCCTACACTCCTCATGAAATGGAGAGTGCCAAGCATCCCTACGAGCTGCCCCCGGTCCATTACACGGTGATTCGTGCCATCGGCGAGCAGATGGGCGTCGGCGGCGATGACAGCTGGGGTGCCAATGTCCACCCGGAGTATATTCCTGATGTGACCAAGCCTGTGGAGTTCACCTTTACGTTCCGTGGCATCTGATGATTGCCCGCAAAAAAGCGCAACGGTTGATATGAATACTGCCGCATTGCAGTATTTCTCTCAGATTACTCGTGATCTTTCCCCAGAACAATTTCATCGGGTGCTAAACATCATAAAAGAGATCGTAGCCGTGATGAGATGACCCTCGTTATTAAGACACCTTCGCATTGAGATATGGACATCCCTGCATGAGATTCCTATCAAAAGCGAGGGTGTCTTTTTTGGTATCACAAAATCTCAATTCCTGACACCACTATTTATAAGTAGTTCTTCGCTCTATATAAGTAGCGTTGCTATGTCAAAATAGCCGCATTCTGCTTTTGTTTGGAGCATTTCTTTGAATGGTTCTCCAAACTTTCTTTAACGTATTGAAGTATACAAAAATAAAAAAATCCAACGATTTCTAACGTGAAATCGTTGGATTTATGGTCCAGCAGAGCTGGACAAATCCGAACTTTTTTCCTCCACCGAATCGGCAGTTAGAGTGTCCTCAAACCGGACGGTTTGGGTGCCATCCTTGTAGTTGAACGTGATCAACATCCGGTCATCGTACAGGAAAATGGCATTTACAAAAATTTCAATCAACGCTTTTCGCTGTTTCTTCTGCGAGATATCGAACTTTCTAAATTTCATCAGCCAGAATCGGATGAAATCCTCATTGAAGCTAGGCTTCTTCAACTTTTCGTCTGCGATTTTTGCAGTCAGCTCATCTTTCTGGATTTCCAGCGCTTCCAGACGCTCTTTCGTTGTCCGGGTGTACAAGCCGTCCTCGATTGCCTTCATCAGGTTGTCCAGCTTTTTGCTGACCTCTCGCAGTTGCTTTTCCAGCAGCGGGATCGTGGTGTTCTCCTGATTCTGGACATCCATGACCAGTTGAACGATCTTGTCGATTACCGCATCGTCCTGAATCAGCTTCATGGTCTCCCGGACGACCAGATCTTCCAGCCAGTCCTTCTGCACGGTCTTTTTGTTGCAACCTTTGCGCCGCTTGACGTTGGCGCATTTATAATAATAGTAGGTGCGTCCGGTGGCACTGGTTCCGCTTTCGCCGAACATCAGCGCACCGCACTTGCCGCAGAACAGCTTGGTGGTCAGCAGATATTCCTCGTCTGCCTTGCCGCAGGCAGGGGCACGCTTGTTCTTATCCAGACGCTTCTGCACCCGGTCAAACAGTTCTTTCGGAACAATAACCGGAATTGCATCCGGCACAACGATATCCCGGAAAGACAGTTCCCCAATGTACCGACGGTTCTTCAGCATAGTATTCACGCTGCTGTGGGTCATTTTGCCGCCCAGCATATTGCGGACGCCCTTGTCGTTGAGGAAGTTTACGATCTCCACCATCTTATCGCCGTTGTCATACCGCTGAAATGCTTCCAGCACCAGCGGAGCGGTCAGCGGGTCAAGATGATAAAACTTGTCATCGTCGATTTTATAGCCGATAGTTCCCGTACCGCCAGTGCACTTACCCTTCAGGGCGTTCTCGGTCTGACCACGAATCACCTTTTCAGACAGCTCTGCGGAATAGTATTCCGCCATGCCTTCCAGTAGCGTTTCCACCAGAATGCCCTGTGAACCCTCGGCAATGGGTTCCATAACAGAAATCAGATGGACACCGTTCTTTTTCAGAACCATCTTGTAGTTTGCACTATCAAAACGGTTCCGGGCAAAGCGGTCAAATTTCCAGACGAGAACAACATCAAACAGCTTCTTGCCGCTGTCTTTGATCATCTGCTGGAACTCCGGGCGATTATCCGTTTTGGCAGAGAATGCACGGTCAATATAGTGCTTGACCACGGTAATGCCGTTTTTCTCCGCATAGGCAGTACACTCACGAATCTGGCCTTCAATGGACTCTTCGCGCTGGTTATCGCTGGAATAGCGGGCGTAAATTACGGCGGTCATAGGCTCACTTCCTTTTTCTTATCGAACAGACGGGTAGCTTTTTGCATACTTGTAGATCTGCCGTGCACAGTCAAGGCTCATTTTGCTGGAATCGTTGTGTTTGAGCCATGCGTTCACGTTGCCCGGATTCAACTTCAAGTCTGTGTAAAGACGATAATTCGTCAATTTCTTTTTCTTCTGAAGTTCCAATACCCGGCGATGGATCAGCTCTTTTGTGTCATTGTCTGCAAGGACGGCATCCCGCACCGAACAATAGCTGCGCCAGACTTTCAGATAGCCTTCTGGCAGTTCAGGTGACTGTTTTTCCAGAAGCAGCAGCATTTGCGCCAGCGAGTAGCGATTGGAAAGCTGCTCATATTCCGCAACAATAGCACCGGTTACGGTATAGCGGAGCAACAAATCCACTTTATCAAAGGCCAGCGCATAGAGGAACAGCGGTTCTTTCAGGCGAGGATTCTCGCTCAGACAATCTGCCAGCTTATGGACACTGGCCGTCTGAACCCCGGAAAGCTCTGCCACATACTGCTTCAAGAAGCCTTCAAATGTCAGCTTTCGCATGGTCTCCACCTCTCCACATACTCCTGATAGCGGATATAAAAGTCCCGATACCGCCAGTCGTTCAAGATGCTGGCTCTCAACTCATCTTCATCCGTTGCAAGATGTTCCAGCAAATCCCAATCCAACGAATTCCGCACAGCCTCACTCTCTACGTCTGCTTTGTCAGTGTCCCGAAAAGAGCACAGCTTTGCAATCACCAAGTCCTCCAGACTGGGTGTATAGAACTGCACCTTTGTACCACCAAAGGGTAGCGGCTGAAGCCGGTCTTGGAAGTTATACGGGAAATTGTCGATGTAGGCTTCCACATCGGTGTTGATGTCGTACTTGCCAAGCAAACTGTACAGTTCTTTCGGAACACTCAAGGCATCAATGTCATGAGTAGCGCGGGTCAGCTTTCCCAACAAAATGAACGCACTGCCGCCTACAATCACCATCTGATAGCGGTCGTTATTGTCGATCATCAGGTCTGCGTCTTCGTCCAGACGTTCCAGACGCTTGCGGAGGTCATCTAAGATCATCTTTCCCATAAAACAGCCTTTCTTATTTTCAATAATAGTATTTTCTAAAACCATTTTACGAGAAAGACAGCTTATTGTCAAGAGCCAACCGCAAAGCTTACACAGATTTTTCTATGGAGTTAACCAAGAAAACAAAAACGAGCCATAAAAACAAAATATTGCAAAAGAAGATTCCATACGCAGCCGCAGAACCTATGCGTGCAATTATTACCGGGACGTTGTATATCGCTGGAATCTTATATAAGCAGCTTACTATAACAGTTGTGATACCCAATTTTCCCGCGTGCCTAAAGTAGTCAAGAAGCGTTCCTAACAATGTATTTGATGGCCGTTTTTTATCTGTTATCTGTTTCAGTTCCTTTGCATATGGACTCCCAAGCAGAGCTGATGCAGCAGCAATATATACACCTACGGCTATTGATACTAGCGTAGTTGCCGTGTCTGCCATACTATCAAAATTCCAATTCAATAAGTAGGCTATTACTGAAACTGTTATAAAGCACCCTATCAGAAATATTTTATACTCCTTATCCACCACTGTCACCTCAGTTTTGCAAGCAGCAGTTCCCTTACTTCATCTGGTTCAAAATGCTCATTTTCATCTTTTGTTGGTTGAATCAAAAAGTGTTTTAGAACAGACGAAAAATCAAATGTTTGCTCTATACCACTTTCATCGCATCCGATTATAACAACATCTTCAAATTCTTCCCGATGCCGACAAATACGATCCACTAGACCTTTTCCTCCTCCATGTATTGGAAGGTCTCCATACGATATTTTTAGTTGAAGCTTGCTTGGCAAGTCCTGTCCCCAGATGTTACCAACTTGAGAAAACAATGTTCCTCCACGGCTGAATACATTATCCACTTGCGTATATTGAAATCCACGAATAGTTTTAATGTTCTTACAAAAATCATCTAATGATGTATAAATATTACTTATCTTAAATTCCTTTTGTAGTGTGTCACTTAAATATTGTTCAACAAATCCCTTCTTATTGTAGTCATTCATATAAAGAAAATGTTTCTGTGCATCATAACACGCAAAAAATTGTTGTCTCGGTTCAACCTGTTCTTTTGAACGTGGATTCGGCATCTTCTCACCTGTTTTTTTATTTATGACATAGTCTCTAAAGCGTACCGCATCATCGTAGTCAGATGCCATCCAGAAAAATCTTTCTTCTATAATATCCATATCAATAGAATATAAATACTTCTGCTTTTGCGGCCGAAATATATGATTTCCTTTTGCAACAACATCTTTCATATCTTCCAATGATGCCTCACGAATGCCATCAACTCGAAGAAGAAAATTACAAAACTTCATTTGTTCATCCTCTTTTTTATGCCATCATATTATCCGTCCACATCTCACACTGGCTAATGACCGTGCTGATTGCTGTATCATAATCTTCCGGCGGATACTTATATTTTTTCAGCAAGTGCTTCACCATCTTACGCATACTCGCACGGGCAGTTTCTTTTTTCTGCCAGTCTATCGTCCGATTTTTGCGCAGCATTTCCGTAAGTTCTCTGGTCAAGTCAATCAATTCATTATTTTGATAGAAGTCCTTTATGTTTTCCGGCTTTGTCAGAGCATCGTAAAAAGCCAGTTCTTCCTGCGTCAAGCCCAGCTTTTTACCGTTGTTATACAGTTCTGTAATCTCCTGTGCCGTTTTCAGAAGTTCCTTGATGACCTCCTCGTTTGTAATCAAGCCATTGTAGTAAGAGTTCATCAACTGTGTAATCTTTTCTGAAAACTTCTGAGACTGCACAACATTTGTCCGTTTATACAGTGAAACTTGCTCTGCCATAAGTTTTTTCAAAATTTCTACGGCAATGTTCTTTTCTTTCATTTTTGAAATTTCATCCAACACCGCCGGGTCAAACAGGCTGATATTTTCATCTGCCTTCTTACTGTCAAACAAACTGATAACACCTTGACTCTGGATACTTGCTTTCAGCAGTTCATTGATTTGAGCATTGATTTCTTTCAAAGAAAGTGTCTTGCCGTCACTCCCACCATAGGTGATCTTCACCACCGTAGAACGGACTGCTTCCATATAGGCCGCTTCATGTCGCTCCCGCTCCGTGGTCATGCTGGAACACAGCGAATGCGACTGTTTCAGCAACAGAGCTTCTCGCAGGAACAGATCTTTGCGCTTGGGTGCTTTTGCGTCCAGAACAAAGTTTACGCCGCCAGTGACCAGCTTTGCCATCATCAACGGAGAACCGCCAATAAATCCGCTGAAATCAAAGCCGTGCAACAAATCTTTGCACACCTGAAGCTTTTCCTGAAACTTTGGATAAGCAACTTTGGCAATGTCCATATCGCCATATCGGGACTGGTCACGCTTGGTATACTCCTTCATAGCGGCTTTGAGGGCAGATGCAATGCCAACGTAATCTACAATCAAGCCGCCCTCTTTGTCCTTAAACACGCGGTTGACACGCGCGATGGCCTGAATCAGATTGTATCCGTGCATTGGCTTGTAAACATACATCGTAGCCAGTGAAGGCACATCAAAACCTGTCAGCCACATATCCACAACAATGGCAATCTTCATCGGGTCATCGTTGTCTTTGAATTTCCGAGCAAGTTCTTCTTTGTGAGATTTTGTACCGATGATTTCTTTCCAATCCTCCGGGTCATTGTTGCCACCCGTCATAACTACGCCGATTTTTTCGTTCCATGTCGGGCGCAGCTCCAGAAGTTTTCGATAAATCTTCATCGCAATCGGGCGCGAATACGCCACGATCATCGCCTTGCCCGTCAAAAGATTAGCGCGGTACTTTTCGTAATGGGTGACAATATCTTCACACAGCGATTGAATGGTAGAATCTGCTCCCAACACACTTTCCATCTGTCCCAGCATCTTTTTGCTTTTTTCAATCGTTGCAGCGTCCGATTGCTGTTCCAGCGCATCGTAGGTCGCATCAATCAAGGCCAGTGTATTCTGGTCGAGGTGGAGTTTGATAACACGGCTCTCATAGTAAACTGGACGCGTTGCTCCATCTTCCACAGCCTGCGTCATATCGTAAATATCGATATAATCACCAAAAACTTCACGCGTATTTCTATCTTTTGCCGAAATCGGCGTTCCTGTAAAGCCTATGTAGGTTGCGTTCGGCAGGGCGTCATGAATAATACGGGCATTACCAATGACCGTATGTGCTTCTTTTTCACCCTGTTCATTTTCTTTAATGACTATTTTTTCATCAAAACCATACTGTCCGCGGTGGGCTTCATCAGCCATCACCACAATATTTCTCCGTTCGGACAGCGGCTTTTCGCCACGCTCAAACTTAAACATCGTGGTGAAGATAATGCCGTTTGCTTCTCGACCATCCAGCAGCTTGCTTAGATTATCCTTGCTGGTTGCCTGTATCGGTGTCTGGCGCAAAAATGGTGCGCACTTGGCGAACTGCGTGTAGAGCTGATCGTCGAGGTCGATGCGGTCGGTCATCACAACGATGGTGGGGCTATCCAGAGCTTCTTGCAGCAAATGGGCATAGAATACCATCGACAGTGATTTTCCGCTGCCCTGCGTATGCCAGAACACACCACCCTTGCCATCCGTTTTAGTGGCAATTTTGGCTTTTTCAATTGCTTTTCGCACCGCGAAATACTGATGATACCCCGCCAGAATCTTGAACTGCTTCTGTCCATCGCCAGAGAACAGAATAAAGTTTTTCAGGATGTCCAGCAACCGCTCTTTCTGGAACATTCCTTCATAGAAGGTATCAAACTGCGCATACGCAGTGTTTTCATAATCACCGTCTTTTGTTTTCCATTCCATAAAACGGTCAAGTCCAGAAGTAATTGTTCCCGCCTTGTTGCTCGAAAGGTCACTGATTACGCAAATTGCATTATAATAGAACATCGAAGGAATGTCCTTCATGTAGTTCCGAATCTGGTTGTATGCGTTTTCTGCACCCACTTCGTCCTTGGAAGGACTTTTCAGTTCCATCAAAACCAACGGCAAACCATTGATAAACAAAATAATATCCGGGCGGCGGTTGTTTCCATTTTCCACGAATGTATACTGGTTTACCACATAGAAATCATTATTGTCTGCATCTGCATAATCAATCAGCTTTACTACCGAAGACCGTTCTTCACCCTTGACTGCGTATTTGACCGTAATACCGTTTTGCAGATAGTCCATAAAAATAATATTCTTCTGCAATAGGCTTCCTGCATCAAAATCATTCAGTTTCAGGATGGCTTCATCAATTGCCACAGCCGGAAGGCTACGATTCAGCCGCACCAGACAATCCCGCAAAACATCGTCCAGCAGCGGGCGGCTGTAATCCGTCCGGTTCATATCAGGAGCGTAAATGTGGGTATAACCCATATTTTCAAATAGCTCTATGACTGCTTGCTCAAAGGTATCTTCGGTAAATGAAAGCATGATTTTTCTCCTCAACTATTATCCGAAGTTGCTGTATGCGATTTTTGTGCAATGGCATTCACAATCTTTTCAACGATAGACTGTGCCGCTCTTTTTGCCACCGCGCGTCCCATCGGCGTACCATTATCCAATGTATCCGTTAGTGCCAATCGAACTTTACTGAGTCCAATTTCCTTACGATACCAATCCGGCATCAAATTCTTTTGAATTGCAACGTAACAATCATCAAAAATTTCTGGATGCACAGCATTATGCAATGCTTCTCGAATAATCTCGTCCACTTTATCGTCTGAAACATCCAAATTGCGCACTTCTTTAATACTTGTTACCGGAACTTCTATTTTCACAAACCTATCGGCCATAGGCTTTTGTATGTTCGCATAATTGCTTTTAATATATGCCATCTGGTGCTCAAGTTCCGGGAAAAGTGTTCCTTCATTGATATTGTAAAAACTTAGTTCTTCTAAAATTGCACTTTTTCTTCCCGCTGGTATTCTAAAACTTTGAAGTTCAAATTCATCTTGGACATCACTATATGCCCGTTTAACAATGCTCTGCCTGATTTTTCCTTTCAGCTGAACATTATATTTCCCGCTAATCAGAAAAGAGCCGCTTTGCCGTACCAATCTTTCATTATTCAAGTTGGAAATCACAAAATAATTTCTTTGAATAATCGAAAGCAAGCTTTTATACTCGCTTGCCTCGCACTCTTTTACCTCTTTATCTGTATAAATTCCATACTTGTTCAAATCCGAGAGCAGCTTTTCTAATGTATAATCGCCCGAAATTTCATGACTCGCTAAATATGCCAACACTTTGATCTCTATGTCACTATAACTTTTTCCGTAATCGCGCTTATAATAGATTTTCCCATCGGTCGGCGGCAATAACGTAGTCTTCCCGTCAGTTATCTTTTTCTCTTGATTGTTTTGGCAAGCAAAATACAGTGCCACCAGTGGGTTTTCCGTCACATCCAACAGTCTTGTTGGCAACCCATAGTGTTGCAATTTTGCGAGCTTTTCAAAATCTGTTGTCAGTTTTCGGAAGTCGTCAGGATTCCGTGTGTAGGCAGCGTTTATCAATTCTGCTTCATGTGGCAGCATCCCACCACGGAACACTCCCGGCATGACGTTCCATTCGTTGCTGGCCTGTCCACGGAAGAAAAAGTGCTTTGTGCTCACTTCCGCGCCTTCCTCTTTCTTTATGGTTTCCTTTATATCAGAAATGTAGGTCAGGTAGCTATTAAGGTTTGTAACAACGCATTCCCTCGAATTTCTTGTCTTAGCATTATCAGAATCTTCCATATTATTCCTTCATTTCTTTTATAAACGATAATTTAGCAGCTTAGAGCTGAACGGAAGAGACGTCAATCTCACCAGACATTAGCTTGGGCAACAGGAAGTCCCGTAGTGTTGAAAGCCGCAAGTTTTCGATGCTATTGTTAAGTATCTTCTGAAACATTGGCTCTGCAACACAGAGAAACGCTTTAGCATCATCATCAGATAGCTTCATGATTTGCTCTGAATCAAAATCTCTAGTGGTAATCGCATCAAATACAGCTCCACTTGCTTTATGCTTAAGTCTATCAACAGCTTTGAGGGTGTAAAAATAGACAAGAAGTTGATGTGTTTCCTTACCGACAAGTGCATAACAGGATTGATTCATAGCCATCGGAACTCCGGACAGACCAACTTTGCCAACAGTACCTCTTGCCGTAACGAAAACTGTATTCACAGGATATAGTCGGCTATTGCAATGTGAAAGTCCCTCTTCTGTAATAGTCTTTTCTGTGATAAATGTGTATGGTGTGCCAACATCTTTTGGAGTAAAGAAAGCAATATTACCGTTCCAATACGCAGTTTCGCCTGTTTTGGGGGTTCCACCGCCGAGTATTTGTATTAAATCAGTGTATCTAACCTCAGTATTTGATCGATTATAGAGGCTTGAGAACAATGCGGCGGCTTGCTGCTCTAAATTATCGTTTATCTTTTGATTCAGTTCTATCTTTCTATCTATGGACAAAAGTAGAGAGGCTATTCTTTCTTGTGTAGTATAATCGGGAAGGTTAATGGCTATATTTTGAATATTTTTGATTGGCAACTTGGCTTGAACAGCTCCTACTGTTCCACATCTGATTTCTTGTTGCCCACAATCAGACCTTAAATAATAATACAAAAAGTCCCGGTTCACACCATGAAAAGATGACAGTTTAACACAGTTTTCAGTAAGATTTGCTCCATCTAACGTTCTACCAACAATAGCCACAAGACCAATCGTACCCACAATAGACAATACCACATCGCCCGTCTTAACTGTATATTTTGAAATTACCTTTTGTGTTTCGTTGTCCACGTACTCATACGAATTGTCTAATTCGAGTAGTCGTTTATTATTCAAGTCTCGTACCCGAATATACGGATGTCCATTTGGAATGTTAATCAATCCAATCCCTTTAGGAATTCTTTTTCCACCTTTAACATTGGCAACTTCGCCCAATTTTACTTCTCTGGTTTTCATTTTATCCTCTCACTCATCCAATAAATTTCCTGTGTGCCAATTTCACATTTTGCTGTTTTACCATCGCATAGTGCATCGTTGTGTCGATTTTCTGGTGTCCTAAAAGCTGCTGCACCTGTTCAATCGGCATTCCCTTGTCAATCGCTGACGTTGCCAATGTCCGCCGGAATTTGTGTGGATGCACTTTATTTAGCTTTAATCGCCGCCCCAATTCACGAAGCATCGTTTCCACACCGCCGATCATCAGTCGTTCATGCGGCTCTTTCAATGTCACAAAGAGTGCTGGATTGCTGTCTGACCGTTCATCCAGATAATTTTGAAGGTGGATCTTCGTCCGTGCGTCAAAGTATACCAATCGTTCCTTGTTGCCTTTACCAAATACCACGCATTCACGCTCATTAAAGTTGATATCCTCCCGATTAAGTGTCACCAATTCCCCGACACGCATTCCGGAAGAAGCCAACAAATCAATAATTGCTAAATCTCGCACTGTCGAGCAGTTGTCACGCATCAGTTCCAATGCCTCATCCGAATATGTTTCCTTGATGATTTTGGCGGTTTTCACTTTGTGAATCCTGCGGACGGGGCTTTTCATAATAAAATCTTCATCTTCCAGCCACGAGAAGAAGCTGGAAAGAATACGCCGGATATTGTCAATTGTAACTTTGCTTGCCCGCCGCTGTGTTTGATAATCCGTCAGATACCTTCGCAAATCGTCCGTTGTAATTTGCTGCGGTGATTTTCCCACGCCATTCAGCATCGCTGCAATAGTTTTTGAATAATAGGTCAGTGTTTTCTCGGAACATCCTTCTATCCGCTTTGCCGTAATGAACGCTGCTGCCGAATCTTGTTCCTCAGCCTTTGGCTGCTCTTCCCCCATTTCAATTATGACACCTTGAAATGACACTTCCAGTACTGCTTTCAAATGTAGCAACTGTTCGTTATTGAGATACGGCAGCATTTTTCGCTGTATCTCGTTGATAATTTGATTTTTCATCGCCGTATCTCCTTATTACGATTTCAGAGAACGACGGCAGTGGCAGTTTCTCCATAGAATCTCCCGCCACTGGTGAGAGTTATTAAAATTATGATAAACGATAATTTACAGCAGCAAGCGTTCGCAGCGTTTGATAACCTCGTAGCTAACGCTGAAAACACTGATTGCAATGTGTCTGACTATGCTTTTCTTAACCCAAAACGGGCACTGGCAAAAAATCAAATGGCAAGAAGCATCGACATGAGTCGTTTATCGACAAGTAGAGCTTTTCCATCTGGCTGGGAAATGAAACCGTTTGCCGGAGGAATGCGGTTCACGAATGGAGATACCCTTTTAGCTCGCATTACCCCCTGTCTTGAAAACGGCAAAACTGCTTTCATTGATTTTCTTGATGATGGCGAGGTCGCTTTTGGATCAACGGAGTACATTGTACTCGCACCTAAAAATGACACACCGCCTGAAATGCTGTATTGTTTGGCTCGCAATCCTGCATTCATTGATTACGCAGTCAAAAATATGAACGGTAGCAGCGGGAGACAACGTGTTTCTGCCGAAACAGTAGGTCAATATCGACTTCCCCTGTTTGACAAACACAGTCTGTCGATATTTAGGGAAGTTGTTTCGCCGATGTTTTTGAAAATGCGATACAATTCCCTTGAAAATATGAGACTGGCTGAGTTGCGTGATGAGTTATTGCCAAAACTCATGTCCGGCGAGATTGGTGTCTCCAATATCCGGCTTTAAGCCGCTAAATTATCGTTTATCTTTGCATTACATCTAATTTTTTCGCTGATGCTACTTGCGAATCCAACGATACTTTTTCTTTCTCGCTCACTCGGAATCGGAATCATTAGCTTTTGTAAAAAATCCAAATCAAATTTTCCCGCTCCAATTCCTGTAACTCCAACCTTTGCCATCAAATAATCTTTTTGCGACAACAACCAATAAAATATAAACTCGTTTTCCACTTCTCCATATGAATCCAGACACTTTATATCTTGATTGAAAGCCACATCTTTTTCAACTCTAGAAATTGGTATTCCATTAAAAAGACCGCTTCCTCGTGTAAGAAGTAAGATGCTTCCCTTCGGCGCAATCTTGCTTCCAGCTTTTAGCCCTTCTTCTGTTATAAACAAATCAGATGTGTCGATATTCTCCGTTTTCAATGTCTTTGCACTAATCCAAGGAATAGTTCCACCCCAATAATCATCTCTTTTTTTACTCGGTGTTCCTCCTGATGCAAAAGATACAAGCTCACCAAGTGGGCGATATGTCCATTCAGATTTCATACCCCATCGCCCCCAACTTCTCCTTAATTTCTGCTTCCAGCTTATGTGACTGCTTGAACAAATCCGAAAGTTCAGAAGTCAGCCGAGCCATTTTTTCTTCAAACGGTTCACCATCATCTTCCTGTTCCTCAACACCAACATAACGACCCGGCGTTAAAATATAATCCTGCTCTGCAATTTTCTCCGTATCAACAACTGCGCAGAAACCTTTTACATCTTCCAGTGTACCATTAACATAAGCATTGTAGGTATCGGCAATCTTTTTGATGTCATTTTTTAATGTACCATCTTCGTTTTTGTATTCTTCTTTTGTGCCATCTGTAAGTTCACGCAGTTTGCGGCTCACCATAACGCCCATCTTACGGGCGTCAATAAACAACGTTTTTCCGGCTTGTTTCTTGCGTTTGGAGATAAACCAGAGCGAAACCGGAATCTGCGTCGTATAAAACAGCTGTGTCGGCATGGCAATGATGCAGTCCACAAGGTCAGCATTCACAATATTTTTGCGGATGTCACCTTCACCGCCAGACTGAGAGGAAAGAGAACCATTTGCAAGCACCATACCCATGCGGCCACCCGGCGCAAGATGATAAATCATGTGCTGAAGCCATGCAAAGTTCGCGTTGCTTGCAGGCGGCATACCATACTGCCAACGAACATCATCTTTGAGCTGCTCTGCGCCCCAGTTTGACAGGTTGAAAGGGGGATTCGCCATAATATAGTCTGCTCGCATGGTCGGGTGCTGGTCGTCAAGGAATGTATCCGCCGCATACTTTCCAAGGTCGGGTTCAATGCCACGAATGGCAAGGTTCATCTGCGCCAGTTTCCATGTGGTCGGGTTGGAATCCTGTCCATAAATCGAGATATCGTTGATATTTCCACTATGGTTCTCTACAAATTTTGCAGACTGAACAAACATACCGCCGCTGCCGCAGCAAGGGTCATACACTCGTCCCTTAAACGGTTGCAGCACTTCCACCAGCGTCCGCACAACACAGGACGGCGTAAAGAACTCGCCGCCACGCTTGCCTTCCTGTTCTGCAAACATGGACAGACAGTATTCATAAGTGCGCCCCAGAATGTCCTTTTCGCTGCCGTGTTCAATCATTTTGATGTTCGTAAACAGGTCAACGACTTCGCCCAACCGACGTTTATCCAGTTCTGGACGTGCAAAATTCTTCGGCAGAATATCTTTTAGGCGCGCGTTTTCTTTTTCGATAGCGCGCATTGCATCGTCAATTACCTGACCGATTTCCGGGTCATGTGCCTTTGCAGAAACATCGCTCCAACGCGCACCAACAGGCACAAAGAAAATGCCTTCCGAGGTGTACTCATCACGATCTTCCTCAAAACCATCACCGTCTGCAACCAGCTGATTGTACTTATCTTCAAAACGATCCGAAATATATTTCAAGAAAATAAGACCAAGGACGACACCCTTATACTCTGAAGCATCCATATTGCCCCGAAGTACACAGGCCGCATTCCAAATCTGTTTTTCAAATCCAATGTCGGCGGTGTTTTTCTCTGCCATGGTTCAATACCTCCGTTTTAGCTCAACAAATTCTGCTCTGAGTATAGCACAGATATGCCGATTTTCCAATTTGTGCGCATAAATTCTTTGCTAGACGCTTCAATTTTCAGTAGATAAGTCCTACTATCACCGCTTTAGCACAATAAATTTCACAAAACCATCTTGACGCACCCCGCAAACCATGATATTCTCTGTCACAAATCCCACCGATTTTGTGGATTGGTTTGAAACCATCCACAAGATGTGGTCGTGTTCATTTTGAACACTGCCTCGCCGTGGATCATCCCTGAAAGATTAACCGCCCCGCAACACACCCGATTCATTTTGCCGCCGATTCACCCCGACAAAATCCATCGCTGCGCTGCTTGGGCGGTATTTTTCTTTATGGGAAACGTACCTTGAAAATTTCATAAGCCGACCGGACGTGATACCGACTTTTCGTCAACGCCGCTGCACAAACAGGGGCAGGAACTTCGTTCGGAGCAAACGGCGATCAACATACACGAGCAGCACAACCTCTACTTATTTTTTGCGCCTTAACAATTCGGAAACAATTACCCAGAAACGGTTTTGAGCGCAGCGGTAGAGGGCAAGAACCGTCCCGTGGCCACAAATTTTCAATTCTTGAAAATTTCCTGTCCATCCGGGACTTCACTTCTACAATGCGTCTGCATTTCCGAAGTGATCTTGTTGGGGCGTGCCTGCCCCAAACCCTGCTCATCATTCGTGCCTTACGGCACGAATGGAACGGCGTGTCGTGCTTTACATAACTTCACCGAGGAGTTATCGAACAGACAGGAGGTACAATGACCAAAACGAATGTTCAATCGACCCCTAGCAATTCCCAGCACCACGACACGCCGAACAACAAAACGCACATCATCAAGTTCCGTGTGACAGCGGAGGAAAAAGCGTCACTGGAACTCACTTGCAAACTCCTGAATCTCTCCCTCTCCACTTTTATCCGCCGCGCCATCCACAACGTCAAGATTGAGAAAACGGTCATCGTTGCAGGCGGCGGCGAAGAAACCCTGACCGCTGTTTCCACTTTGCTTGCCCAGTGCAGCAAGGTGGGCGGAAACCTCAACCAGCTTGCAAGGCACTTCAATTCCGGCGGTGCAGACACCGAGCAGATCCGGGCGAAACTCCTTGACGAACTTGCAGACCTGACTGCATTCCGGCTCAGCGCCGAGAAAGTTCTGGGTGAACTGTATGGCAACGCTCAAGCATATCAGCTCTAAGAACTCGGACTACACCGCCATCGAAACGTACCTCGTTTACCAGCACGACGCGTTCACCGGGAAGCAACTTTTGGATGAACAGGGCAAGCCGAAGCTGCGGGATTCGTACCTGTTCGACACCCTTGAGTGCGGCGATTTTTCCTTTGCAACAGCCTGTCTGCTGGCAAACCGCAAGTATGGTAAGAACACCCAGCATGGTGATATTAAGAGCCATCAGTATATCATCAGCTTCGACCCACGAGATGCAGCCGACAACAGCTTGACCATGGAAAAGGCACAGGCACTTGGCCTGAAATTCTGCGAAGAAAACTTCCCCGGTCATCCTGCCATCGTCTGCACTCACCCGGATGGACACAACCATTCGGGAAACATCCATGTCCACATCGTGATCGGCAGCGTCCGAACACGAGAAGTGGAGCGTAAGCCCTATATGCAGAAGCCCCGCGATTGGCGTGAGGGTATGAAGCACTCCAGCACAGCCCAGACCATGCGACACCTCCGTGTCGAGGTCATGGAGCTGTGCGAGGGTGCCGGACTGTACCAGATTGACCTGCTCAACGGCTCGAAGGAGCGCGTGAGCGAAGCCGAGTATTGGGCAAGACGGCGTGGGCAGCAGAAGCTCGACCTTGCAAACGCAGCCCTTGCCGCAGCTGGACAACAGCCCAAGCAGAAGAAGTTTGAAACCGTAAAAGATACCCTGCGGAAACAGATTTCTTCGGTGTTGTACCGTGCTACCAGCTTTGAAGATTTTTCCGACAGGCTCTTGCAGCAGTACGGCATTGCCGTCAAGGAAAGCCGTGGACGACTCAGTTATTTGCCTTCCGGCAGAACGAAGTTTATCCGAGCGAAACATCTCGGTGACAAGTTCGATAAGGCGGCAGTGCTTGCTACGTTGCAGGCAAACGCCGAACGCAAGCCCAAGGCGCAGTTCAAGCAAGATACCATCGGGAAACTGATTGACATTCAGGCAAAGCTGGCCGCGGGCAAGGGCACAGGCTATGAGCGTTGGGCAAAGAAGTACAACCTCAAAGCCATGGCACAAACTCTGATCCTCTTGCAGGAAAAAGATTTGCTCAACGAGGACGCCCTGAACCAGCGCATCGCCGAACTGGAAACCAAGTACCACGACGCACTGGCAGTGGTGAAAGACCTCGAAGGTCGCATGAAATTCAGCAAAGAGCTGCGCTATCACATCGCAGCCTACACCAGCACCAAGAATGTTGCACAGCAGTTAAAGACTGCCAAACGACCCGCAGCCTTTGAGGAACAGCATCGTGCAGAGCTGACAGCGTACCGGGCGGCAGCAGCCTATTTCAAGGCAAACAACCTCACCAAGCTGCCCAGCCCGAAAAAGCTGGAAGCCGAGTATGCGCAGCTGGCATCCGAAAAGGCAAAGTTCTACGAGCAGTACAAGGAATCTAAAGAGGAACTGCTCAAACTGAAAACCGCAAAGCAGAATGTTGCGTCCTTTTTCCGGGAGGAAGAACAGACGCAGCAGGAGAGATAAAGGAGTGTGCGTATGATCAATCTGAAAATCGACCCGGAGTTTCAGTCTCAGATTCCCCCTCTGACCGATGATGAATTTAAGCAGCTTGAAGAAAATATCTTGAAAGAAGGCAAGCTGATTTCTCCTTTGATTGTCTGGGGTAATACCCTTGTTGACGGCCACAATCGTTATGAAATCGTTCAGGAGCATCCCGAAATCTCTTTCTCCACCATGCCGCTCCCGTTTGAAAGCAGAGAAGAAGTCCTCGCATGGATCTGCAAGAATCAGCTGGGGCGGCGTAATCTCACGCCGGAGCAGAAGAAGTTCCTCATTGGAAAACAGTACAGTGTGGAGCATCGGAAGCCCGGTGGAAACGGCAACAACCAGCACACGGCTGCTGCCAAGAAAACCGCCCCGGAGGAATTGTGTCAATTTGACACAATTCCTCCCACTGCCACAGAAGCAAGCGTTCGTAAGCAGATTGCAGAGCGGAACAATGTCAGCGAATCCTACGTTGCCCGTTCTGAAAAGTTCATGCGGGGCGTAGAGATCATGGAGCAGATGATGCCCGGTACAAAAGAAAAGATCCTGTCCGGGCAATTCAAAGTCCGTGATGCCGATATGCACCGCCTCGCCAGAGCTGATTTTCCGAACCGTAAGCAGATCGTGCACGAGATTCTGCACCCGGAAGACCGTCCCGCTCCGCAATCGAGCTACTCACACTACTCTGGAATCAACTACTCCGCGCTGGAAGTCGCCGTCCGGCGGATTCAGCAGGACTTTGATTTTTTGATGAGATACTTGCCTAAGCTACCGGACGATTCTTACGCCAAAACTGAAACGCTAAAAATCCTCAAGCAGCACAAGGCGTATATGGCACAGTTTGAAGAAATGCTGAATGATGAAGAAATCGCATAACGACAGGCACTTGTAAGCCATCAACGAGCCACCAGCCGCAAGTGCAGG
>ENA-OZGD01000391-OZGD01000391.1-human-gut-metagenome-genome-assembly--contig:-NODE-391-length-20983-cov-9.224054_pt1 | contig 20983 bp, 18 predicted proteins | sample MGYA00244653_ERZ653652 | MGnify/ENA primary metagenome ERZ653652 (study PRJEB26926, sample SAMN06164983) | human gut metagenome | biome: ENVO:00009003; feature: ENVO:2100002; material: ENVO:00002003... | reverse complement strand
TTCAGGCGATGCCTTCCTGATTAAAATTAAGATTTTAATCAGGAAATAGTATCAATACATTTCTTACCGCCGACCAGGCGGTCTGCCGTGAAACGGCTTTCATAAAATGATGAAATCATTTTATGAAGAAATAGTATTATCGGCTTACCGCCCGCTGCGGAAATCCGCAAACGCGGCGTATTTTCTGATTTAACAAAACACCGGGGCTACATGCGCAGCCCCGGTGTTGCATCACAAATTACTCGGCGTCCTCTTCAGGCTGTTCCAGCAGAGCGCGGATAGACAGGGAGATACGCTTGTTCTCGGCGTCCACATCGGTGATCTTGACCTTCACATCCTGACCCTCGGACAGAACATCCTCGGGCTTGCCGATGCGGCGGTCAGCGATCTGGGAAATGTGAATCAGGCCGTCCACGCCGGGCAGAATCTCAGCGAAGGCACCGAAGGTCATCAGCTTGACGATCTTGGCGTCCACAACGTCGCCCACGGAATACTTGGTCATGAACTGATTCCAGGGGTTCATCTCGGCGGTCTTGTAGCCCAGAGAAATCTTGTGCTTCTCGGGGTCGAAGGAAATGACGTAAACGTCGATCTCGTCGCCGACCTTCACAACGTCAGCGGGAGTCTTGATATGGTTCCAGCTCAGCTCGGAAACGTGAACCATGCCGTCCACACCGCCGATGTCCACGAACGCGCCGTAAGAAGTCAGGGACTTGACGGTGCCGTGGTACTTCTTGCCCACTTCAATCTCGGACCAGATCTTCTCCTGCGCGGCCTTGCGAGCCTCGGAGTTGACGGCACGGATGGAGCCGATAACACGGCGGCGGGCGCGGTTGACCTCGGTGATCTTCAGCTGCACGGTCTTGCCGACCATACCGGCCATGTCGCCGCCCTTGGCGATGCCGGACTGGGAAGCGGGGATGAACACCCGGATGCCCTTGACATTGGCGACCAAACCGCCCTTGTTTTCCTCGGTGATGGTGCCTTCCACAGTGGTCTTGTTCTCTGCCCATGCGGTCATGTCGTCCCAGACCTTCAGGCCGTCCAGCTTCTTCTTGGACAGCTGCACGGTGCCTTCCTGATCGTTGACGCGAACGACGAAAACCTCGATCTCGTCGCCAACTTTCAGGATGTCTTCGGGCTTCACGGAAGGATCGGTGCTGACTTCGTCATAAGGGATGTAGCCGGCATGCTTGGTGCCGAGGTCGACCTGGACTTCGGTGTTGCCGATTCCGGTCACGGTGCCGATAACCTTATCTCCTGTATTTAAAGTCTTGATGGACTGCTCGAGAAGCTCCGCGAAGTTCTCCTCCTGTACAGTCTCAACATTCGTGATTTCGCTCATAGTCTTGTTGACCTCCTTTATAATCCACGCCGGCGTCGACGCACCGGCAGTGATTCCAACATCGCTGACACCGCGAAAGTCCTCGGGACGCAGCTCGGAAGCGTTGTCCACCAGAAAGACCCGGCCGCAGTGTTCCCGGCAAATCATAGCGAGACGGCCTGTGTTGGAACTTTTGGGGTCTCCCACAACGACCATAGCCTGACAGATTTCACTCAATTCAGCTGCTTCGCTTTGCCTATACTCAGTTGCTCTACATATTGTATCAAAAATTTTCAGGTTAGTAAACTGTTTTTTTGCAAATTCACCGCACGTTTTCCACAAAGATTCAGTTAAAGTTGTTTGCGAAACCATGCAGATTGACGAATTCTTAAGATTTTCTTTGGAATATGCCCAGTTTTTCAGGTCGTCAAGGGTCTCAAAAACCCGGCAGTCGCGGCACCATCCGGCAATGCCCTCCACCTCCGGGTGGGTGGGCGTCCCGATGATGACAGGCAGCTGCCCTTCTTCCTCGGCGCGGCTGACGATTCCGTGGATGCGTTTGACGAAGGGACAGGTGGCGTCGATGATCTCCACGCCCCTGCGCTGCAATTCCTCATACACCGCCCGGCTGACGCCGTGGGAACGGATAATGACCGTCTGGCCGGGGCAAGCCTGCTCAGGGGTGTCGATTACCTCCACACCCAAGGCGCGGAATTTGTCCACAACGTGGTGATTGTGAATGATCGGCCCCAGCGTGACCACCTTTTTCCCCGCTTTTGCCGCCTGCTCCACCAGCTCCACCGCCCGACTGACGCCGAAGCAGAACCCGGCGCTTTTCGCGACCCGGACGCTCATAGCGTCACCTTCCGGGCAATGATCTCCTTCATCGCGGCGATAACGCCGTCGACGTCCAGCTCAGAAGTGTCCAGCTTGACGCTGTCCCGCGCCATTTTTAGGGGGGCAATCGCCCGGTGGGTGTCCTGATAGTCCCGCTGCTGAATATCCTTGAGGATTTTATTGTAGTCCGCCTTCTGTCCCTTCGCAATCAGCTCGTCCGTGCGGCGCTTTGCCCGCACCTCCGGGGTCGCGGTGAGGAAAATCTTCACCGTGGCCTTGGGCAGTACCACGGTGCCGATGTCCCGGCCGTCCATGATGACGTTGTGCTTCTCGGCCATTTCCCGCTGCATGTCCAGCAGCAGGTCCCGGACGATGGCGTGAGCAGAAACGAGACTGGCCTTCTGGGAAAGGTCGGGGGTGCGGATATCGCCGGTCACGTCCATGCCGTTCATGATCATGTGCTGGACGCCCTCGTCGTCGTACTCGATGCCGATGGTCAGCTCGTCGATGTAGCGGGTGATGCCGTCGATGTCCTTGGGACTGACGCCCCACAGGTCAAAGAAATAGGCCACGGTGCGGTAAATCGCCCCGGTGTCCACGTAGTAAAAGCCCAGCTCTTTTGCAAGTCTTCGGGCGATGGTGGACTTTCCTGCCCCGGCAGGGCCGTCAATGGCGATGGAAATTGGTTTTGCCATATAGATTTCCTTCTTTCTATCTCTCTGAGCGCAGCTTGCTCAGGGCGTTTGCTTCTCTTGCGACCACCTCGTCGGGGGTCAGGTTCAGGCGCTTTCCCGTTTCCTCGGGGCTTAGGGGCATTCCGCCCTCCAGACCAAATCGCAGGGAGATCAGCTTTGCGTCGGTCTCGTCCAGCACCGACATCAGCTCCATGATGCGCTGGCGCATCTGGAAATAGGCGGTGTCCTCCACGGCCTGCTCTTCAGCTTCCTTTTCTTCCTCCGGCTCGGGCTGCTTCTTCGCCTGCGCCAGAAGACGGGCGTCGTCCAGCATCTTTTTCACCACGGATGCTTCCTCCGGGCTTATGTGCATGGCTTCGGCGATCTCCTCCAAAGTGGGATTTCTCCCCAGCTCGGACAGCAGCCGCTCGTCTACGGCACGGTAGTCCTCCAGCGCCCCACGGAGCTTCTGGCCAACACCATTGGCTCTCGCCTGCAAAAAGACCGCTTTCGCCATGTAGAACCGAATCCAGTAGTCCCGGTAGGCGTCATAATTCCCCTCCCGGTAGCCCTGAATGGCCTGCCACAGTCCGAGACTCCCCTCCTGAATCAAATCCAGCAGGAGCACCCCGCAGCCGACGTGATCTTTGGCGATTTCCAGAACCCGGTGCAGCCCCAGATTGGTCAGCGTCTCCATAGCGCACTCATCCGCTGCCGCGCATTTTGCGGCCAGCGCCTGCTCGTCGCCGGTGGAGGAAAGCTGCGCTACCTCTTCCAAGTACAGCCGCAGTGGATCGTTGGGTTCCAGTTCCTTGGGGTTCAAGCCCTTTTCCACCAGCTGCGCTTCCTGACGCAGACGCAGAGCCGCTTCTCCGCCGCCCGACGTTTTGGGGAGGTCAAAAACATTCAGATTCAGTCCGCCGTCCTCCAGTGCCTGAAGGGCATCCTCCACGACCTGCTCGTTTTCTTCCTCCAGCATGGTCAGAAGGTTCGCGGCCGAAACCGTATCCCCTGCCCGTTTGGTTCGCAGAAAGGCTTCCCACGGGCTGTCCTCAAAGGAAAAATCCAGATCATTCATTCAAGAAATCCTCCAATCCCAGACTGGTACCCATTTTTTGCAGCTTGTCCATGGCCTGGCGCTCGATCTGACGCACCCGCTCTTTGGAAATCCCCAGCTTCTTGCCGATTTCCTCCAAAGAATAGCAGTTGCCGTCCTCCATGCCGAAATGCAGCCGCAGAATCTGCTGCTGACGCTCGTTCAGCGACCCCAGAAGCTGATCCATCGTTTTGTCCAGCTCCCCGCGCACCACTTCCTCATAGGGCTGAGGCGCCTGGGCGTCTTCCAGCAGAGATTGCAGGGCAGTGCCGTCGTCATCCCCCGTGGGAACGTCCAGCGAGCAGATGTCCGGCGTCAGCTGGGTCAGCTCCGCCACTTTTTCCTCGGGCAGGCCGCACTTTTCCGCGATCTGCGCGGCGGTGGGTTCCTCCCCCAGTTCCTGACGCAGGGCGGTGCGCACCGCTTCGATCTTCCGCATCCGCTCCGCCGTGTGCAGCGGTACCCGGATGGCGCTGCCGTGGTTCATCAGGCACCGGGTCACGCCCTGCCTGATCCATTTTGTGGCATAAGTGGAAAAACGGTAATCCTTGGTATAATCAAATTTCCGCGCCGCCACCAGAAGGCCGATACTGCCCTCCTGAATCAGGTCCATCAGCGCAACGCCCCGTCCGGCGTACTCTCTCGCAATGGACACCACCAGACGCAGATTGGAATTGACCATCTGGCGAATGGCGCTCTCGTCTCCCTGGGCGCAGCGCATGGCAAGCTGACGCTCTTCCTCCGGCGTCAGACGGGGATACCGCCGGATCTCATTTAAGTATTGGCGCACATCGTCCTCGCCGGCACTCACCGGAGAATTCTCTAACAGCTCTGTCATGCTTTCATTCCTTTTCTTTCCTTCATTCGTTCCCGCACCGCCAGCAGGTCGTCCTCCGTCGTCACTTTGGACGCCTGATATTCGTTCTGGATGGTGCGGATGCAGTCCGTCAGCGCCTGCTCGTTCACAGGCCCCTGCTGTCTGTGCAGGATGCCTGCAATGTGGGACATTTCCTCCGGCGTCAAGTCCGTCAGTCCTGCGAGGGAAACGTCCAGTCCCTGCTCATGTCGCTGCTTTAACTGGGCGTAAACCCGCCCAAGCAGCTCCGAGGAGAACATCTCCGCTTTCAGGCCGCCGGTGCTGTCCAGCAGGGCGCTTTCCCGCAGAACCAGCGACAGGAGCATTTCCTCCGCCATGGCGGATTTCATGTTGGTGTAGCGGATGTCCCGGCTCTTGGGCTGCAGATTCCGGGCGGGAGACAGGTCGATCTTCTCCTGCTTTTTCTTCTCCTGATAGACCCGCCGTTTCCACGCCCGCTGAATTTCCATCTGCATGGCGTCGGCGCTGATCTTCGCGGCCTCCGCCACCCGGCCGCCGTAGACGTCCCGCTGGACGGCGCTGGGCAGGGAGCCGATCAGGTCGGCAGATTCCTGCAAATAGCGAACCTTCTGGTCGTCGTCCCGCAGGTCGTATTTCCGGGCAATGGCGGCAAGCTGGTATTCCACCCGGTTGGAGGATTCCTCCAGCAGAATTTTAAAACGGTCAGCGCCGAATTTTTTCAGGTACTCGTCCGGGTCCTTGGCGTCCCGCATTTTCAGAACCTTGACCTGCAACCCCGCCTTTTCCAGCATGGGGATCGCCCGCTGAGTGGCGTTCTGTCCGGCGGTGTCGCCGTCGTAGATCAGCACCACCTGATCGGTGTACCGGGACAGCAGCGTTGCGCCGTCGTCCGTCAGGGCAGTACCCAAGGATGCCACCGCGCAGTCAAATCCGTACTGATGCAGGGCAATGGCGTCCATGTACCCCTCCACCAGAATCAGGTAGCCCATTTTGCTTTTCTTGGCGTAATTCAGGGCAAACAGGTTTTTCCGCTTGTTAAAAATCAGGGTTTCCGGGGAATTTAAGTATTTTGCGGCGTTCTTGTCCCAGTCGTTCATAATGCGCCCGCCGAAGCCGATGACGTTCCCCCGGACGTCGATGATAGGGAACATCAGCCTGTCTCGGAACCGGTCGAAAAGATTGCCGTTCTTTTTGGACACCGTCACAAGGCCGGAGTCCCGCAGCTCCTGATCGGTGTAGCCTTTTTTCCGCATGGCGTCCACCAGATCGCTCCAGCTGTCCGGGGCGTAACCGATGCCGAACTTCGTCAGGGTCGTCTGGGACATTCCCCGCCCCCGGGCGTATTCCAGCGCCGATGCGCCCATGGGTGCATACAGGCAGCTGTGGAAAAACCGTGCCGCTTCCTTATGCAGCGCCCAGAGCCGCTCCTGCTGGCGATACCGGGACTGGTACTGCTCGTCCTCAGGGACTTCCAGCCCCGCCCGCTTTGCCAGCGCCCGCACGGCGTCCCCGTAGCTCAGCCCCTCAATTTCCATCTCGAAATTGATGACACCGCCGCCCTTGTGGCAGCCGAAGCAATAGAACATGCCCTTGTCCGGCGCGACGGAGAAGGAGGCGGTCTTCTCTCCGTGGAAGGGACACAGGCCAAACAGGTTGGAGCCGGAACGCTTCAGCGTCACATACTGCCCCACCACGTCCTCAATCGGGTTCCGCGCGATCACTTCGTCAATAAATGCCGGTGGAAATGGCATAGTCTCCCCTCCTTTCGTCAGATTTCTCCAATTATTCTCTAACCGTGAACCTGCCATCCCATGGGGATGAAGATTTCCCGGAATTTTTCGACGGCGTAATTGTCCGTCATTCCCGCTATGTAGTCGCACACCGTGCGTTCCATGCCGTCGAAACTCAGCTGGGGCTGAAAATCCTCCGGCAGCGCTTCCGGATGGGCGATGTAGTATTCAAACAGCCGCTTCAGCATATCCTTTGCCTTGCTCTCCTCGCCCTTGGCCACCGGATTGCGGTAGACATTGGTAAACATGAACGAGCGCAGCTCCTTGAGCGCCCTGTCCACGTCGGGAGACAGGCAGACTTTCCCGAATTCCCGGGAGGTGCGGATGGCGTCGCAGACCAGTGTGTTGATCCTGTCCCGGTGGCTGTGGCCCAGCACATCGGTGATTTCGATGGGAATGTCGTCGTCGGTGAGGATGCCCGCCCGGATGGCGTCGTCAATGTCGTGGTTGACGTAGGCGATCTGGTCAGAGCGGCGCACGGCCTGCCCTTCCAGCGTCTCCGGCCAGTAATCCCCGGTGTGACCCAGAATGCCCATGCGGACTTCATAGGTCAGGTTCAGCCCCTGACCGTCCTTTTCCAGAATGTCCACCACTCGCAGACTCTGCTCATTGTGGCGGAAAGGCTTGCCAAGGCACTGGCTCAGAACGTCCTCCCCGGCGTGGCCGAAGGGAGTGTGTCCCAGGTCATGCCCCATGGCAATGGCTTCCGCCAGATCTTCGTTCAGCCCCAGCGCCCGTGTGATGGTTCCGGCAATGCGGCTGACCTCCAATGTGTGGGTCATCCGGGTGCGGTAGTGGTCGCCCTCAGGCTGCAAAAACACCTGCGTCTTGTGCATCAGGCGGCGGAAGGACTTGGAATGGACAATGCGGTCAATGTCCCTCTGGTAACAGGTACGCACGTCCTCCGCCCGGGGTTCTTCAAACCTCAGACGTCCCCTGCTCTGGTCGGCGAAGGCCGCCAGAGGATTCAGTCGCTTATGCTCCTGCCATTCCAGTTCTTCCCGCACAGTCATGGTAATTCCCTCATTCCTTGTAGAAAATGACATCCGCTTTTTCTGCTTTTGTTTATGTAGTCTCCACCGGGAACGCCCGGTATTCCTGCCCGGTCTCCATGCCCTCCACGGTTCCGCTGGACAGGTCGGTGAGTTTTTCCAGAAAGGCGCTGACCTGTCCCTCCGGGAACAGCAGCTCCAGCTCCACCTCCGCGCCGAAATCCGTCTTGCGGAGGATGCCTCCAAAGGCGGCGGCTTCCAGCTTGACCCGCTCGTAGAAGGGATAGGGGCACGGCACGTACACCGCCGTCCATACCCGCTTCATGGATTTGCCCGTAGCGTCCACAGCGATTTTCGCGCCTTTTGTGTAAGCCCGCACCAGTCCCCCGGCGCCCAGAAGAATGCCGCCAAAGTACCGGGTCACCACGCACACCACGTTAAAAAGACCTTCCCGCTGCAAAACCTGCAGCATGGGCATTCCCGCAGTGCCGCCGGGTTCGCCGTCATCGGAGAAGCGCACCGCGCCGTCTCTGATGATGTACGCCCAGCAGTTGTGGGTGGCGTCGTAGTGCTTCTTTTTCATCTCCTGAATTTTCGCCAGAGCTTCTTCCTCGGTGTCCACAGGCCAGACGCGGCCGATGAAGCGGGACTTCTTTTCCACGAATTCCGCTTCGCCAAATTGGGTGGGTATCAGATACTCGTCCAATCCTCAGCACTCCCCGATGATATATTCCCGGAGTCTGCCGTAGAGGATTCCGTCCACGACGGCCTCGATCTCGATGCCCTCCGGGGTGTAGTCCACTTTTTTGACCTGTGCACCGTCATGCAGCGTCTCCACCATGCCGCCCATGGCATAGGGCAGACGCACCACGACATGGTGGCGGGCATGGTTCAGGGCGCTCTCGATGGCTTTCAGCAGCCCGTCCATGTTGATGCCCCGCTTGGCGGAGATGGCAACAATATTCTTCCCCACGGGAATGTCGTCGGAATACACCAGATCGGCCTTGTTGTAGCATTTCAGCACCGGGGTTTCCGGCTTGGCCAGCTGGGAGATCAGCCTGTCCACCACGGCGATATGCTCTTCCAGATGGGGGTCGGAAGCGTCAATGACGTGCAGAAGCAGGTCGGCAAATTCCAGTTCCTCCAACGTCGCCCGGAAAGCGTCCACCAGATGGTGAGGCAGCTTCGCGATAAATCCTACGGTGTCGGAAAGGATCACGTCCAGATTGTCGGAAACCGTCAGAAGCCGGGAGGTGGTATCCAGCGTGTCAAACAGCCGGTTGTTGGCGGGGATTCCCGCGCCGGTGAGCTGATTGAGCAGGGTGGATTTTCCCGCGTTGGTGTAGCCCACAATGGCAACCACCGGAACGGAATTTTTCATTCTCCGCTCCCGCTGGACGGAGCGCACCTTGCGCACCTGCTCCAGCTCTTCTTCCAGACGGTTGATGCGCTCCCGGATATGCCGCCGGTCAGATTCCAGCTTCGTCTCGCCGGGGCCACGGGTGCCGATGCCGCCGCCCTGCCGGGAAAGGCTCGTACCCATGCCGGACAGTCGGGGCAGCAGATATTTGTACTGCGCCAGCTCCACCTGAAGCCGGCCTTCCTTCGTCTTCGCCCGCTGGGCGAAAATGTCCAGAATCAGGGCGCTCCTGTCCAGAACGGGAAGCCCGATAATTTCCTCCAACGCCCGGATGTTGCCGGGAGAAAGCTCGTTGTCGAAAATGACCATGGTGGACTGGGTCGCTTCCGCCAGCATCCGCACCTCCTGCGCTTTACCCTCGCCGATGAAACTGTGGGAATCGGGGGTATGGCGGTTTTGCAGCACCTTGCCCGTGCAGAAGCCCCCTGCGGTCTCCAGAAGGTCTTCCAGCTCGTCCAGTGTGCTTTCGGTGGCGGTATCTTCCTCAGCAAAGCAGTCCGCGTTCAGTCCCACCAGAACCGCCCGTTCCTGCGTCTGTTTATCAAATCTTTCTTCCATGTTACCTCCGTTTTTCTCATGGGAAACCCCGGTTTCTCCTCCGGCGGCACTTCCCCTCATACCATTTCTTCTATTATACCACACATCCGCGCCGCGAACAACCACAAAAATACAAAAATCCCGCACTGCATCACGCAGTGCGGGATTTGCGGGTCTTACTTCAGGCCAAACCGCTTGTTGAACCGATCAACACGTCCACCGGTGTCAACCAGCTTCTGCTTGCCGGTATAGAAAGGGTGGCACTTGGAGCAGATCTCAACACGAATGTCCTTCTTGGTAGAACCAGTGGTAAAGACATTGCCGCACGCGCAGCGGATGGTGGTCTGTTCGTACTTGGGATGGATACCTTCCTTCATTTCGTTCACCTCTTTCTTATCAGTTAAAGGGCATAGTAGCCCCGGGCAATCTTTAATCGCCCGGATATCATATCATAAAGTGTCGGAGAATGCAAGCACTTTTTTCGATTTTTTCAAAAAATCGAAAAATCGTGGTGCATCAGCGGTTTTTCCGATCAGAATGCCCAGTTGCCGCTGCGGAAAATGGGTACGACCCTGCCGTCCTCGCAGATGCCGTCGATGTTCATGCTGTCGCAGCCGATCATGAAGTCCTCGTGGATCATGGAATCATTGATGCCCAGCGCCCGGCACTCGTCCAGCGTCTTATTCTGGAAATCCTTGATGGTGTCGGCAAAGCCCATGCCCAGCGCCAGATGGCAGGCGGCGTTCTCGTCGAACAGGGTGTTATAGAACAGGATGCCGCTCTCCGCAATGGGGCTGCGCTGGGGCACCAGCGCGCACTCGCCCAGATAGGACGCGCCATCGTCCATGGCGATCATGGTCTTGAGCAGCTCCTCGCCCTTCTCCGCCTTGACCTCCACGGCCTTGCCCTTTTCAAAGCTGACGGAGAAATTCTCAATGAGCTGACCCTGATAACTCAGGGGCTTGCTGGCATAGACGATGCCCTCGGCTTCGCCCCGCTTGGGAGAGATGAAGCACTCCTCCGTGGGGATGTTGGGGTTGAAGAAGATGCCCTGCAGGCTGGTGTCTCCGCCGCCCTTCCACTCGCCTTCGGGGATCATACCCACGGTCAGGTCGGTGCCGTTTTCGGCGGTGTAGTGCAGGCTGCGGATGTGCAGGCTGTTGAGATAAGCGCAGCGGTCATGCAGGTCGGTGTTGTGCTCCTCCCACGCCTTCACAGGGTCGTCGGTCACGCGGGAGGTGAACAGGATGGCCTCCCACAGCTTCTCCATGGCGGCGCCGGTGCGCATTCCGGGGAAGACTTTCTTCGCCCATGCCGCGCCGGGGACGGCGGCAATGCACCACTGATCCTTGTTTTCCAGCTGATCGCTGTAGGGCTTCACGATGGGATAGCGCAGCTGACGGGACTTGGCCAGCTTCGCCATGTTGATGCCCTTCAGGCCGTCGGGGTCTTCGGACATCAGGTGGATGCGGCAGGGGATCACGTCCACATAGTGCTGCAATCTGGCCTTCTGCCACTCGGGCACCTCGCCCAGCGTCTTGACGGACTGGTGGCGCACATGGAGCTTCTGCAGAGGCTGGTAGTTCCACTCCACCGTGACCTTCTTCGCCTTGGCCTTATAGGCTTCCTCCACGACCATCTGGACGAATTCCGGCTGGTCGAGATCGGCGTAAATCAGCACCTCCTGCCCCTTCTGGACATTGACGCCGCTGCGGACGATCAGGCGGGCATATTCTCTTAAAACCGTTTTCTTCATAAAATGTGTCTCCTTTTCCTTGAAATTCCGGGAAAGCCAAACTTGACGGCTTCCCAAAAATTTCCCAGGCTTTCGCTATAATAGCAGATTTTCCCCAAAAGGTCAATGCCTGTTGCAATCCATTCAAAAATCGTTTATAATCACGTCAAATCCATTCTCCAGTTTTTGCCGGGACGCGCCGCATTATGCACATTCCCGGGCTGGTCATCAAGAGAGGTATCCTTATGCTTACAAAAGAAGAATTTCAGCAGAAGATTCAGGAGGGCGTCCGCATTCTGGACGGCGCCACCGGCTCCAACCTCCGCGCCGCCGGAATGCCCAAGGACTGCTGCACCGAGCAGTGGGTGCTGGAAAACCCGGAACCTCTGGTCGCGCTCCAGCGCGCCTACGCCGCCGCGGGCAGCCAGATCATTTACGCCCCCACCTTTCAGGCGCAGCCCATCGCCCTGAAAACCGTTGGCATGGACGCCCAGACGGAGAAGATCAACGAAGCGCTGGTTGCTCTGTCCCGCTCCGCCGCCCCCGGATGCCTCATTGCGGGCGACCTGACCACGCTGGCCGTTTACTGCGAGAGCTGGAATCCGGACTGCTTCGACCTGCTGGTGGAGAATTACCGCCGCCAGATCCGCGGCCTGATCGACGGCGGAGCCGATCTGCTCATCGGCGAGACCCTGCTTTACGCGCAGGAGGCAGAGGCCATTCTCACCGCCGCCGAGCTGGAAGGCGCGGGAGCCGCCATGTACACCTTCACCATGCAGTCGGACGGGGCGCTGTTCTCCGGGGCGGACGGCGGAAAGGTGCTGCGCGATCTGGAAGCGGCTGGTGCGGCCGCCGTCGGCTTCAACTGCGTGGCGGCGGACGTACTGACACCCCATCTGGTGTCAAAGCTTCGCCGCAGTGTGAAGATTCCCCTGATCTGCAAACCCAATGCAGGCATTCCCACCATCAACGATCAGGGTACCGCCGTATACGCCCAGACACCGGAAGAATTCGCCGGAATCATGCGTCAGTGCCGGGACAACGGTGCCGCATTGCTGGGCGGCTGCTGCGGCACGACCCCGGCGTTCATCGCGGCTCTTACGAAATCGCTGTAAATTCGGTACTCCGTTTTCGTTTCCCTTCGCCGGAAATCCTTAAGTTTTTCCAAAAAGCGGGCGTTTCGCCCGCTTTTCTTATTGCCAAGCCCGGTGAGGTTTGTTATAATTACATTGTTATGAAAAACAGAATTCATCTCTATGTCAGCCGCAAAAACGCGCTGACCTGGCTGATGGCGCTGTGCATGGTCTGCTCGGCAGTGGCCCGCATTGCGCTCTCCGGTTTGAAAGGGTCCGGAGACGCGCATTTCGTGTGGAGCCAAATCGTTCTGCCAATCGCGGCGGCCTTGCTGTACGCGCTCATCGCCCTCCTGTCCGGAAAAGAACAGTTCTATAAGACCGCCATTCCCGTCTGGCTCATGGCCTGGTACGCAGGTATGACCTTCTCCGCCGGCGTTTCCAGTCGATTGATGGCGTTCCTGTTCTGGGTCGCGGTGATCTTCTTCGCCTTCCTCTACACGGACATCACCGCCGGACGCCGCAAGCACGCCGTGCTGCTGTTGTTTCCCATTCTGTGCTGCCCGCTGCTGTTCCTGCTGTACTGCTACCGGGCGTTCCTGCTTCAACACGATTATTACGCGGGCGGCAAGTGCCTGCCGGACTTTCTCATGGTTCTGGGAATGCTGATCCTTCTTTTCGGCATCCGGGTGCATCCGGTGGACGAGTACCACCCCACATGGGGCGACCGCACCGACGGACGCCGTCTGCGCACCCTGCCCCCCATGGCGCAGGTCTCCCCCTACATCATGGTCACCCGGAACACCTCGACAAACTTCTTTGAGGAATCTCTGGAGATCAGCCACATTGACCGCTACATCCGCCGCAAGCGCCGGGAGGGTCTGACCAGCTTCGGCATCACCCATGTCCTGCTGGCGGCCTACTGCCGGGGCGTGTGCCGCTATCCCGGCCTGAACCGGTTCCTCGCGGGGCAGAAGGTCTATACGCATGGCGACGACATTCAGTATTGCATGACCGTCAAAAAGGAAATGACCGCTGACTCCCCGGACACCATCGTCAAGGTGCACTTGAATCCCCATGACACCGCCGACGATGTTTACCGCAAGCTGCAATCCGCCGTGGAAAACGTCAAAAACACGCCTCTGGATTCCAGCTTTGACAACACGGCGGGTGCGCTCACGCTGATTCCCGGCGTGTTCCTGAAATTCACGGTGTGGCTGCTGAAAACGATGGACTATTTCGGGATGCTGCCCAAATTTCTGCTGGAGGTCAGCCCCTTCCACGGCAGCCTGTTCTTCACCTCCATGGGAAGTCTGGGCATTCCGCCCATTTACCACCACCTGTATGACTTCGGCAACCTGCCGGTGTTCGGTGCCTTCGGCATGAAGCGTCGGGCGGTAGAGGTGCAGGAGGACGGCTCCGTGGTGGAGAAAAAGTATGTAGACATCAAGTTCACCATGGACGAGCGGATCGTGGACGGCTTCTACTATGCCGCATTCTTTAAGCATTACCGCCGCATTCTCGCCCACCCCGAAATTCTGGACAACCCGCCCGAGGAAGTGCTGAGCGACATTGACTGACATGAAAGAGCAGATTCTCTCGTTCCTTCCCCCGGAATATCCGTGGAAAGATCGGCTTTTCGTATTTCCCGAGCTGGATTCCACCAACAATCGACTGAAAGTGCTTGCTTCTCAGGGCGCTCCCCACGGCACCGTCCTGATCGCCGATCGCCAGACCGGCGGCCGGGGACGGATGGGACGGTCGTTTCTGTCCCCGCCGGGGGTGGGAATTTATATGAGCATCCTTCTGCGTCCAGAGTGTGCGCCTCAGGAGCTGATGCACCTGACCTGCGCCGTCGCAGCCGCCATGTGCCGGGCGGTGGAATGCGCCGCCGGGCTTCGCCCCGGCATCAAGTGGACGAACGACCTCGTCTGGGGAAAGCAGAAATTCGCCGGAATCCTCACGGAAATGGGGCTGAACGCCGCCGGAGGCGTTGATTGGGCGATCGTAGGCATCGGCGTCAACTGCTGCCAGAAAGCGGAGGATTTTCCCCCGGAGATTCGGGACAGAGCCTGCTCCCTCGCCATGGCGGCAGGTCGGGAAATTGACCGCTGCCGGGTCGCCGCCGCCATGATGGAGGCGCTGTGGGAAATGGACGCCTCCCTGTTCACCGGCAAGAAGGACATGCTCCGGTTCTATCGGGAAAACTGCGTCACCATCGGCAAAGAAATTTCCGTGGTAGGCGCGGGAGAAGTCCGCCACGGGCGGGCGCTGGACGTTGACGACGAAGGCGCGCTGGTGGTGGAATTTCCCGATTCCCATGTGGAAGCTGTCAACGCCGGAGAGGTCAGCATCCGGGGAATGTATGGGTATATCTGACGAAACGCTGCCATTGTTTTCAATTTATTCCCAATTTACGTATTGCTTTTTTTAACGACATTGGTTATACTTGGAGTGTAAAAATCACAGCGCCGCAGGTCTGCGCCGCTGTCCAAAAAATTCTGGAGGTCATTTCCATGAAAGCATTCAATGTAATCGTAAAAGTCCTGGCCGCTCTGGCTGCCGTTGCCGGTGCCGTCTACGTTGTTGCTACCTACGGCGATCAGATTGTCGCATGGGCGAAGAAGATTTTCGCTTCCCTGCCCAAGTGCCCCTGCTGCAAGGAAGAGCCGAAGGCCGTCGAAGAGACTGCCGCTGAGGAAGCTCCTGCCGAAGAGCCCGCAGAGGAAGTTCCCGCCGAAGCTCCCGCAGAGGAGGCCCCTGTTGAGGAAGCCCCTGCTGCCGAGGTTGCCGCGAACGAGCCCGTTGCCGAAGAGGCCGACTTCGCCGAGTAATTTCATTTTATACGCAAAAATCCCGGAAAGCTGTTGCTTTCCGGGATTTTTTCTTTCACTATTTCAGCTCCACCAGAACGCAGCTTCCCTCGCCGCGGATCGTGTGGTACATGTTGTCCTCCACAACGGGCAAGTCCATTTCCCGCAAATCCACATCCGGATTCCACACAACGTTCCGTATGCCATAGTAGCAGTAGAACCCATATTGGGTCAGGTCGTCTCCCCCGCCGAAGGTGCCGGGGATGAGACGGTTCAGCATCTGGTAATTTTGCGGCATGTTCCGCAGAACCGGCGCGTTTCCGATGGAGCCGGACAGCTGCACCGTCACCGGCGTATCGGATTGGAACGCTTCCATTTCCTGCAAATCCGAAATCACCAGCTGGGTGCGGAAATCCGTGTAATCCTTCTGAACGCTCAGGGCGTTTCCGTAGGTGAAGGCGAACACGAAGAAAATCCAGCTGAGAACCACCGCCGGTATCTTAAGAGAGAAGCGCCTCTTCCCTTCCGCCGCCGTCATGCCGAACACGGTAAGCAGCACGCCGAAGCCATACATTGCCCGGGGTGCGAACACCGTGGCGACCAGTGCGGGATACAGTCCAAAGCAAATCAGCCCCATCAGGACAAGCGCCGCGGCAGTCATGGCGATGGCCGGAACTGTCTTCCGCCGGGAATCCAAAACCACGCGAACGCAGAAAGCGATCACCGCCAGCACCGCCGCAATCAGCCAGAAGGGCTTGAAATCCGACAGAACCAGAGAATAGTAACTCCGCAGATTTTTCAAAAAGTGGGGAATCAGCTCCCCCGCCGGGGGCAGAGCGTTGCCCACGTAACTGGTGTCGGCAGGAATCATGATAACCAGCTTAAAGAAGATCAATCCCAGCGCATACCCCGCCGCGGATTTCAGGCAGAAAAGCCCGACCTCCCGGATGGATTCCCCGCGGTTCCACATCCGCAGTGCCAGTGCGACCACCAGCATGGGGAAAAACCCCGCCGCCGCCTGATAGCTGGTGCATACCGCCAGAATCCCAAACCCGGACGCAAGCACATACGCCGCAGTATTCCGGTTCCGGCACAGCAGCGGCACCACCGCCGCCAGCACGGAAAGCGCCATATACGGCGCGTCAAACCGAAAGCTGACACAGCCGAGGAAATAGGGATTCAGCCCCAGAATCGACAGCACCGCCAGTTCCCAGCTGGAAAATGTCGTCCGTTCATAGACAATATACCCCATGAGTATCCCGGACACCGCCATGATGAGCATGGCAAGGATCTGGGGCAGCGGCGCGGCGTCCGCCAGATAATCGCCTCCATGCACCAGCGTTGCAAGTGCCGTCGAGAGATACCGGCTGAAATAGTCCCACTGCTTGTACCCCAGCGCCGCCCGGGGGGAATCGTCCATATAGTAGAAATTCGCCCGAAGAATGGCGCTGATGCCCACCACGAAAACGGCAAACAGAATCAGCAGCGCCTTTCCCATGGGGATGCCGGTTTCCCCGGAACGAAGGGTTTTCGCTTTCGTCCTGCGGTAGTCCTCCTGACCGGCGGAGATATAATAGGAGATCACGCACCCCGCCGCCGGAGCCGCCGCGATGGCGAAGAACGCGGCGCAAAGGGGGACGAACAGTCCGTTCTCCATGCCGAGCACCCCCGCCACGCGCTGCATTTTCTGGGAATCGACCCAGTTGTGGTAGAAGTTCACTGCCAGCGCGCCGTTGAACGCAAGGCTCAGAGCCATGTGTACGGGATTGGAAAGCAGCGCCCGCACCCTCTGCCGGGAGACGGGCAGCCGCCACACCGCGGCGCACAGCAGCACCGCCGCCACGCCGCACCACACGAAGCCCGGCACCCACGCCGGGACGATCAGCAGCAGAAACGCGGCGCCGGAAAACATCAGCAGTCCCTTTTCCGGGAAAAATCGTTTTTCTTTCATGTTGTTAGTCCTTTCCCCTACCCTTGGGGACTTTGGGAAGCTCTGACCGTCCGCAAGAGGTTCAGAGCTTCCCCCATAAATCACGCCGTCAGAATCTCCACCAGCATCCGGACGCACTTCTCCATGTCCTCGATGGGGATGAACTCAAAGCGTCCATGGTAGTTTTCGCCGCCGGTACACAGATTGGGACAGGGCAGCCCTTCGTAGGACAGCCGCGCGCCGTCGGTGCCGCCGCGAATGGGCACTTCCACCGGGTTCATACCCGCCGCGGCCATGGCCTTTTTCGCCCGCTCCACCACGTACATACACGGCTCAATGCACTTCTTCATGTTATAGTAGCTGTCCTTGAGGGTCAGCTCCAGCGTTCCCGCGCCGTACTTGCGGTTGATGAAGTCCGCGGCAGCGGTCATGACCGCTTTCTTTTCCTCGAACTTCTCCATGTCGTGGTCGCGGATGATATAGTGCAGCTCGGAACGCTCCACCTCGCCCTTCATGCCCAGCAGATGGAAGAAGCCCTCATAGCCCTCCGTCAGCTCCGGACGCTGCCCAACGGGGAGCAAACTCTGGAATTCCATGGCGATCAGCTGGGAATTCACCATCTTCCCCTTGGCAGAACCGGGGTGGATATTCAGTCCATGGACAACGACCTTTGCCCCCGCGGCGTTGAAGTTCTCATATTCGATCTCGCCCACGGGGCCGCCGTCGGCGGTGTAGGCAAAGTCCGCGCCGAAGCCCTTCACGTCGAACCGGTCAGCGCCCCGGCCGATCTCCTCGTCGGGGGTAAAGCCGATCTTCAATGTGGCATGCCTGCCGCCCATGGCGAGCAGCTGCTGCGCCGCCGTCATGATCTCCGCCACGCCTGCCTTATCGTCCGCGCCCAGCAGCGTCGTGCCGTCCGTGACGATCAGGTGCTTGCCTGCGTGGTTTTTCAGGTACGGATAGTCCGCTTCCCGCAGAAAAATGCCCTTTTCCTCGTTCAGGCAGATATCCCCGCCGTCATAGGCCACGACCTTTGCCTTGACGTTCGCGCCGGAAGCGTCCGGCGCGGTGTCCATGTGGGCGATCAGGCCGATGGTGGGAAGCTCTGGGTCGCCGGGGACGGTGCCGTAAACATAGCCGTTTTCGTCCATTCTCGCGTCCGCAATGCCCATGCCCCGCATTTCCTCCACCAGCGCGGCGGCCAGCGCCTTCTGTTTTTCCGTGGAGGGGCAGGTGTCGGATTCCTCGTCCGACTGGGTGTCAAAGGTCACATAGCGCAAAAAGCGCTCTACAACAGATTCCATGTGGTTCTCCTTCCAATCAAGGTAAAAATAGTATGCCCAAAGGAAAAGAGCCGCCGCCTACTGTGGCGGCGGCTCCTTGCTAAAAAACTTACTTGGCGGCGTTGACCAGCGCGGCAGTGTCCTGCGCGATCATCAGCTCTTCGTTGGTGGGGATGACCCAGACGGTGACCTTGGAGTCATCGGCGGAAATGATGGCTTCCTTGCCCCGGGTATTGTTCTTCTCGGGATCCAGCTTGACGCCCAGGAATTCCAGACCCTCGCAGATGCGCGCGCGCATGGAAGCGGAGTTCTCGCCCACGCCGGCGGTGAACACCAGGCAGTCCAGTCCGCCCAGAGCGGCGGCGTAGGAGCCGATGTACTTGCGGACTTCGTAGGCAAACTTGTCCAGCGCCAGAGCGCAGTTCTCATTGCCTTCCTCAGCGCCGTTCTCGATGTCGCGGAAGTCGGAGGACACACCGGACAGCGCCAGCACACCGGACTTCTTGTTCAGCATGTTCAGGCACTCGTCAGCGCTCATGCCGTACTTGTTCATGACGAACTGCACGACGGCGGGGTCGATATCGCCGGAACGGGTACCCATGGGAACACCGGCCAATGGGGTCAGACCCATGGAGGTATCCTGGCACTTGCCGTCCTTCACCGCGGACAGAGAGGAACCGTTGCCCAGATGGCAGTTCACCAGCTTGATGTCCTTGCGGCCCATCAGCTCGATGGCGCGCTTGGTGACATACTTGTGGGAGGTGCCATGGAAGCCGTAGCGGCGGATGGAGTCATTCTCGTAATACTCGGTGGGAATGGCGTAGCGGTAAGCCTTGGGGGGCATGGTCATGTGGAAAGCGGTATCGAACACGGCGACCTGAGGGGTGTTGGGCATGACCGCCTGACAGGCGCGGATGCCCATCAGGTTGGCAGGGTTGTGCAGGGGGCCGAGGGGAATGCACTTTTCGATGGCGGCGATGACCTCGTCGTTGATGATGCAGGAATCAAAGAACTCCATGCCGCCGTGCAGGACGCGATGGCCGACGGCATCGATCTCGTCGGTGGACTTGATCACGCCGTCCACGGGATCGACCAGAATGGCCAGAACCGCCTGAATGGCCTCGGAGTGGGTGGGCATGGGGATATCCTTCACGATCTTCTTGCCGTTGGCGTTGTGGGTCAGACGGCCGTCGATGTAGATACGCTCACACAGGCCCTTGGCGGACACGGCGCCGGTCTCGGGATCCATCAGCTGATACTTCAGGCTGGAGGAGCCGGCATTGATAATCAGAACATTCATTGGGGAAAGCCTCCTAAATAAATATTTTCTTTTTGGTCAGTTTGTGATATGATAGCCATAGTCGTTGCTATTATAGTGCATTTATCCTGAATTCTCAAGCCCTCAAGGGAATTTTTTCAAAAAAAGGAGGGAGAATTTTGAAAACCGTTGGTATCGTTGCCGAATATAACCCCTTTCATGCAGGCCACCGCAAGCAGTTCGACCGGGTCAAGGCGGAGTTCGGCGGGGAAACCGCCATTGTGTGCGCCATGAGCGGCAATTACGTCCAGCGGGGCGCGCCCGCCGTCATGGATAAAACCCTCCGGGCAAAGGCCGCCGTCGCCTGCGGCGCCGACCTTGTGGTGGAGCTGCCAACCACCGTGAGCCTGTCCTCCGCCGAGGGGTTCGCCGCGGGAGGCGTCGGCATTCTGTCGAAGCTGTGCGATGCCCTTTGCTTCGGCGCGGAAACCGGCGAAGCAGAGCTTCTGATGGAGACCGCCCGGGCGCTGCTTTCGGAGGACTTTTCTCCCCTGCTCCGCCGGGAACTGGACAGCGGCAAGTCCTTCCCCGCCGCCCGCGCCGAGGCTCTCGCGCAGATGGGGCTGTCCGGGGAGATTCTGCGCCGCCCCAACGACATTCTGGCCGTGGAATACTGCAAGGCCATTCTCGCCCAGCGCTCCCCCATGGTTCCCTTTCCCATCCGGCGGGAGGGGTGCTATCACGACCGGACGCCCGACCGGGAAAATCCCTCCGCCACGGCGGTACGACGTCTCATGCTGGAGGGCGGTGCGTGGGGTTCCTTCGTCCCGGAACCTGCCCGGGCGATTTTTGAAAACGCGCCCCCGCATAGCCTTGCCGCCGGAGAACGGGCGGTACTCGCCCGGCTGCGCACCATGACCGACGCAGAATTTGAAGCCCTGCCCTACGGCGGGGAGGGCTTGTGGCGCAAATTCATGCACGCCAGCCGCCGGGAAGCCACGTTGGAGGACATCCTCACCAGTGTCAAATCCAAGCGCTACACCCGCACCCGCCTTGACCGGATGATGATGTGTGCCTACCTTGGCATTACGGCGGAAATACTCGCCGCCCCCGTCCCCTATGTCCGGGTGCTGGCCTTCAACGAAAAAGGCCGCGCCATTTTAAGCGCGGTCAAAAAAAGTGGTTTTTTCCGAAACGCCGGAGAAACCGTCCCCCACCCCTATCAGTCGCTGGAACAGCGCTGGGGCGACCTGTACGGTCTGTTCGCTCTGGGGCAGCCGGAAGCCCCCGGCGCAGAGCAGCGCCGGAGAATTGTATTTGCGTCGGACTAATACTATTTCCTGATTAAAATCTTTGATTTTAATCAGGAAGGCATCGCCTAAT